>JGI12104J13512_1000664_pt1 | contig 30193 bp, 29 predicted proteins | sample TerdegcTABiofilm_FD_13512 | JGI IMG/M metagenome (IMG submission 13512)
GGGAGAAGAGGGTGGACGGGCCGTCCCCCGCGGCTGGAGTGGCCCCTCCCCCTCCGTCCGCGGCAGAGGCGGAGGCCCGGGCCCGGGCAGAGGAGATCCTGCGGTCCGGCGACCCGCTCGGCTTTCTCCTCTCCGTCTTTTCCCGGGAGCACGTCGGGGACCGCATGGTCGCCGAGTGCCTCGTGCTCTCGATCGCATCCCAGTCGGTGGAGAACACGCAGGGCCTTCACGTCGCCATCTCCGGGAACTCGGGGAAGGGCAAGACGCACGCCTGCCGGGCGATGCTCAACCTGCTGCCGCCCCGGTTCAGGCTGAAGGGAACGGTCTCGGACAAGGCCCTGTACTACCACGCGGTGCAGCCGGGAACCGTGCTCCTCTTCGACGACGTCTGGCTCTCCGACGACCTGCAGGAGGTGCTGAAGGCGGCGACCGCGAATTTCCGGGAGCCGATCGAGCACCGGACGCTGACGAGCGACCGGCAGGTCCGGGTCTGCACGATTCCCCCGCGGTGCGTCTGGTGGCTGGCAAAGGTGGAGCATGCCGGGGACGACCAGGTCATGAACCGGATGCTCTGTGCCTGGATCGACGATTCGGCCGACCAGGACGCAGCGGTCCTTGCGCACCTGAAGGACCGCGAGGCAAAGCCGGCCGGGGACGGGGAAGACAGCGACGTCCTCGCTGCCCGGGCGATGTGGGAGATCATCAAGGAGGAGGTCCTGCACGTCCGCGTCCCCTTCGCCCCGCGGGTCCATTTCTCGGCAACCCGGAACCGGCGGAACCCGGGGATGCTCTTTGACCTGCTTAAGTGCCACGCGAGGCTCTTTTTCCTCCAGCGGGAACGGGACGCCGGCGGGAGCATCGTCGCGAACCGGGAAGACTTCGCATACGCCCGCAGGCTCTTTATTGAGCTCTCGAGCGAGACCGGGGCGCAGGATACGAAGCAGACCCGGACGGAGGCTGCGGCCCTCGAGACCATCGCGAAGATGGGCCTTGAGGTCTTTTCCATCCGGCAGCTCCAGGAGGCGCTCGGGCTCTCGTACTACCAGGCCTACCGCCTCCTGAAGGGGTACCGGAACGGCCACGGGTCCTATCCCGGTATCCTCGACAAGTGCCCGGCAGTCAGCTACATCGACGCGATCGTCAGCGAGGAGATCTCCGGGCGGGAGGTGAGGCACCGCGAGCACTACTTCTCGTTTGACATAGCGGCTTTCCGGAAGTGGACGGCCCGGCCGGAGATCTGGCTCGAGGAGGAGGCTGCCGGGGACACGGCGGGGGACGGTGGTCAGGGGCCCGATGTTTGCACCTTTGCACCCGGTTTGCACCCGGGAGGTGCAAACGCACAAGGGGCTGGATCCGGCCCCGGATCGGGAAACGGTGACTCCGGTACCGGGAGAAAGACTCCCTCATGTCCCTCTTTGCACCATTTGCAGGAAGAGCAGAGCACGACCGGAGAGCCGGGCAGTGGTTCTGCCGTCCCGTGCGTTCCTGCAAAAGGTGCAAACGTCTCCGCGGAACCCGCGGGTAAGTCCCCGATCACGGTTCCGGACGTGCAGGATGGTTCCCACGTTTGCACCGGCGGGTGCAAGGATGTGCAAACGTGCATCAATGGTGCAAAGGTCACAAAGCCGTTCCGCATGGACCCCCTGCCCGGTCTCCTCGATCACCGTGACTTCACGCGGGTGCAATCGGACCTTGGCCGGTGCGACATCTGCAACGGGGGAAAGGCGGTCTTCTGGTGTGCGGAGAAACGGGTCGGTGTGTGCGAGGGGTGCTACAGGAGGATGCTTGGGGAATGGAACCAAAAAAAGGGCATTATTTAACTTTTTTGGGGGGGGAAAGGATTATATTTTTATTTCCTCCATACGCATGTATAGAGTCATCAGTCCAGTCTAACCCTGGGGAATCATATGCTTGGTGAAAACGCCCTTAAAAGACGCAAAAAAATCCATACAATCCTTGCAATCCTTGAAGATTTCCCTGATATCGGGAGGACGCTCCTGTTGAAGTTCATCTTTTTTATGGACTTATTCCATTATCATCACCGGAAGGAGTTTCTTTTCGATAGCGAATACGTCCGGATGCCATACGGTCCCGGTGACACCGTGACGACCATGATCACCTCTGATTCGAATGAATTTTTAGAGGTCACACAAATCAAAAAGAATTACCGATTACAATCTTCCAAAACATACCCTTCCTATAAGTTCCGACCAAAGGTCCCCGCTGACAGAACACTCTTTTCGCATTATGAAAAAGCCCTGTTTCAAATGGTATTAAAGGTACTTCAGGGATCGAGAGCGACCGATATCAGCGAGGTTACCCATCAGTTGCGATTATGGAAAGAATTCCGGGATGGGGATACGATTCCCCCCCAGTATTTCGAGCTGAACGAATACGAGATCACGTTACTCGGGGAACATGGATTTTGTATTGATACATTTCCAAGACTTTTCTGTTCCAGGATTCTCGAGGAAACCCGCGGGATTGGTGAGTCGCTCAGTCCGCTCCCGGCTGACAGGGTCGCAGCGATCGAGGACACTCTCGATGATCTTATCCGGCAGTACCCGCTTCCCGATCTTGAAATATTTTATGATGCCTATCTTGCCTGGGACGATGCCATTCGGACCTCGATCAGGAAAAGACCCGATCTATCCCTGCACCTTGCTGCCAGATTTTGCGATGATCTCTGCTTTTTGGTCCTTTCCCGGTTCCTTGGGACAAAAAAGGGTGACCTGGAACAATACTGCCAAAGAATCGCAAACGACTATGACAACGTAAAAAGGAACATCAGTGCGGAGATTATTACAACCAGGACAACACCCGACGAGATCAATAAAATAGTGGATGCTGCCATGAAACTATCAAGAAATCTGGCCAGGAATGCATAGTGGGGGCCATTTTGCCTTATTTTCTTGATAGTAACGTTTTAATTGGATATTATTTTTCTGCTACCGATACGTGGGGATATCAGGCCACAAAAGTCTTTGAAGACTCGGAAAAGAATTACACAAGTTCCACGGTTATTCATGAGTGCTTTGGCATTGATACTGGTGGAAAGTGCCAGACCATGAAGCAATCAATTGTCCGGGAATTCCGCAGAGCAATCGCTCAGCTCACCCGCGATCCCTCTCCTGACCACCTGCTCGCAAATGCAGAAGGTTGGAAGATATTTCCCATTTTGAAGGATATTATGTCAGATCCCACGATACGCCAGGGGGATGTGCGGGCAACGATCAGAAACGCGATGGATGAATATGACAGGAGATGCGAAGAACGACTCCAGATTATCCAAAACCCCGTCCATTTATCAGTTCACCGGAGAACCAGGGATTACCCCGGAATCTGGCAGATATTAAACCCTGTTTTAGGAGACCCGGACGACATGGAGGTGATACTGGATGCACACGATCTTGCTGAAACAGTCCTCCCCTTATACCTGTATACGGGCGATGCCCGTCATATCTACTCGCACCGGAAGAAAATTGTTGAACTGACAAAAATTGCTGAAATCCGGTATCTTGGAACAGTCAGGTAGAACCTCACTGTTACCCGCACACCTCCCTCACCTTCTCCGGCTCCCACCGGAGCGCAATCTCCCTCGTCCTCCCGTTCCCGGCCACGTGGGAGAGCTCAATCAGCCGCATCTGGTCAAACTTCCGGAGCCTCTCGTAGAAGCTGGAATAGCTCATCGCCATCTTCTCTGCTGCAGCATCGTAGACTGCACCGGTCGAAAGGTACGAACCGGCACCGACCGCCATGTCGGCGATGACGTAGAGCAGGGACCGCTCGGGAGGCGTCAGGGCCCGGACCGAGGCCGAGAGCTGGACGAAGCGGGAGACCTCGTACGCGGCGAGGACGTCGTCTTCCCGGATGGCCGTCCTCCCGTCCCGCTCAGCGAGGAGGGCGCTCTGCCTGATGAGGTCGAGCCCGACCCGCAGGTCCCCGGACCGCATCGTCTGCCCCACGATGAGCCCGAGGAGTGCGTCGGAGACGACGTTCGGGTAGAGGCCCCTGCGGACCCGCTCCCCGAGGATCGCGGCGATCTCCTCCTCCCTGTAGGGCGGAAAGAAGATCTCCCGCAACTGGAGGACCGAGAGCACGCCGGAGTCCAGTTCCTGCGGGAGTTTCACGTCCATGGTGCTCATCGGAAGGATGACGCCGGCGCGGGCACCGGGGAATTCCTGGTGGAGGCGGAGGATGGAGAAGAGGACGCCGTTTAAGACCCTGTTCGGGAGCAGGTAGTTGGCATCGTCCAGGCAGACCGAGACGACCACGCCCCTCTCGCTCATCGTCCGGCCCACCTTCCCGATCAGCGTGCGGAGGGGGATTCCCGTCAGCGGTGCCGGGTGGCCGCTCAGGGCGGCAAAGATCCTCGAGAAGATGCCGTACTTCGTGGTGTCCGTCTGGCAGTTCACGTAGACAGGGACGAGGCGGGGCGTCGTCTCTTCCACCTCGGCAAAGATCCGCTTCACGGCAGTCGTCTTGCCGGTCCCCGGCAGCCCCCGGAGGGCGATGTTCAACGGGCGGCGGCCGTGGAGGGCGGGGCGGAGGGCAAGTGCGATGTCCTTCATCTGGGATTCGCGGAAATGGAACTCCTCGGGGACGTAGTCTATCTCGAACAAATCCCCGTTGCGGAAGAGGGTCTCGTCGGAATAGAGGTATTTCTTCATCGTATCCGATCAGTCTTCGGGCCCGGGGCTATTTATCCCTGGACCGCGGGGACTGAAAGTGACCCCTGATAAAGGTATTGGTCATTGGCGACAGCCTCATCGGAACGGAGGGGATATATGCAGGTACAGGGAGAATTCCCGGTGGTAGTGTTTTCCATGTGTGAATTGTTTGGAATGAGCTGCCAGCAGCCGGACAGGGCAGTACACAGCCTGTTGTCATTCAAAGAATTCTCCGGTGAGAACAGGGACGGGTGGGGACTTGCGTATTACCAGGACGGAAAAGCAGTTATCGAAAGGGAACCGGGAGGGGCAGGGTCAAGTGAAAAGTTCCGTGCACTCATCCGGAATGCAGCCAGCAGGATCATTATTGCCCACCTGCGCTCTGCAACCCGGGGAGTGGTATGCACGAATAACTGCCATCCGTTCAGGAGAGATTTGTGTGACAGGGACTGGGTCTTTGCGCACAACGGGACCATTCCCGGCATCCCCCTGCATCCGCGTTCGGAGGGGACTACCGATTCCGAACAGGCATTCCATGTCCTGGCAAACGATATCGAATCCTCCATGAACCGCCCCGGGTTCCACGGGCTCTATCCGGCTGTCAAAGAGGGCATCAGGACGCTGTTTGAGCGGTATTCGAGGAATATTACCTTTAATTTCCTGCTTTCCGATGGTTCTGTCCTCTATGCCTTCAACCATTACGCAGCTGCCCCGCTCTATATGTCCCGGCGGGAAAAGGACTACGGTGGTGCCATCGTGATATCCACGAAGAAGCTTGGATCCCCGCATTATGCCAGCTGGGAAAAGATTCCCCCGGACAGAGTCGTAGTGGTTTCAGACGGGCGACTCCTCGTGGTCTCCGAAAAGATCTAGGAGATAAAATTATTTGAGTGCTTAAAGAGGCAAAAGGGGTTCAATTTAACCCTTAATGGATCTTTTCCCCCGCGATACAGTCACGCCCATATACTCCCCCTCCTTTATATACTGGTTGTCTACCGGACATCCCGGGAGACCGGTAGACAAGGAGTATCAGCAGCATGGCAGACTTTGTCCAGANGAGTGTCACGAAGAGTGCGGTCCGCACCCTGAGTGCACCCCTCGCAGACGCAGCAGCCGTCAACACCATCGTGAACACCCTGATTGCGGCAAACCCGCTCGGGTGCACGCCGTACGAGGTCGGAGGCGTCACGATGGCCCCGGTCGCAAAGACCCGGGAGAGTTACGGCGCCCGTATCGCCTACGAAGACAACGAGGCAGCAACCGTGGGGACCATCTCCCTCCGGGCACCCACGACGGCAGCCTTTGCGACCGTGAAGTCCGAGCTCCTCGCCGATGCCGAGATTTCCGCCGCGATGGGGGGCGACCCCGTGAACCTGCCCGACAGGGAGACCTGCTCGGTCACGGTCCGGTGCCACGACCCGTCCGGCGAGATCTACTACCTCACGTTCACCCGCGACGCTGTCCGGATCACCTCGTATGAGAGCGATTCGATCCTCTCGCTCGTCGAGCAGTGGGCGGACACGGTGCCGGCACTGGCCTGAACGGGGAGCACACGATTCCCCTGTCCGGGGGAGGAGGGGCCATGGAAGACGGGCTCCTGTTCCTCCTCGGCATGTGCATCGGCAGCCTGATGATGCTTTTTGCCATCCTCCGGGCGATCGCCGGGATGCACAGCCGGCTGGAACAGGTCCAGGGGAGGCGGTGAACACCCGTTCCCGCTTCCCTCTTTTCCCTGCAGGCCGCCTCTTTTCCCCCAGAAAAGGAGGTCTTTTCGCATGGTCGATAACGAGTTGATCCAGGTTTTCGAGCTGTTCGTTGCGCTGGTGGCGGCCATTGCCGCTTACTGGCAGCACAGGCAGAAGGGCCGGGCGGTTGAGGAGCGGGAGGAGGCCGTCGTCGAAAAGACGATTGCCGAGGCGATGCGGTGTGCGGCAGAGGCGCACCGGGACGACGTGATCGCGTACTTCGACCCGGCCGACGACTCGGTGACGACGCCTCCCGAGGCGGTCCCGGCCCGGTCCTGGAAGATGAGCGACGAGACGAAGCGGTGGGTGCTGTCCGGGCACGATCCCCTGAACCAGGCAGGCCTCCTCCGGCAGATCGGAGAGGCCGAGGAGGAGAAACGGGCACACTACTACCTCTCGTTCCACGACCGGGGCGGCGGGTACTACGAGATCGAGTACGGTCTCGTGAAGGGATCGGGTACCGGGAAGCCGGAGAAGGAGGGGGTCTGACCGGACCCGGTCCTTTTTTTTTCTGAACGTTCCAGGAGGTTAGTGAAGATGGGAGGAATACAGGGCCATAGTGATTTTTTTAATTATTGTTTTGGAGAGAGGGTGCCAAATCTATCACATGATTGCCTTTTATCGAGACCGGGACTTTCTGTCAGGAAACGTATAAGTGAATCTGCTGCTTTTTTATGCTTTATCCCCGGACCCCGAAAAAAGAGTTGAAAAATTCCGGCATTATCGCAATTCGATACTATATTACACCCCAATTCTAATCATAATGCAATCTCATGGTACAAGAAGCCTCCCCAAAATCGTCTCCCTTCGCCGCAGATGTGCTCACGCTGGTGTCCGGGACGGCGGTTGCTCAGGTCATTGCCATCATTGCATCTCCTGTTATCACCCGGCTCTATGGGCCTGAATCTTTTGGTTTGTTGGCACTTTTCACATCCATTACGGGAATCATTGGTGTCATTGCCTGCATGAGATATGAGCTTGCGATAATGCTGCCCAGTGATGACAAGGATTCAATCAATATCCTTGGACTCTGTTTCCTGATGGTAACAATCATCACTGTCATTACAAGTATCGGTCTTTTCCTTGGATCTGGTGCATTGCTCTCCATTCTCAATGCACAGGACCTTGCACCATACGTGTGGCTCGTTCCCCCGTTTATTTTTGTTAGTGGACTTTTCCTTGCATTGAATTACTGGAATTCACGGACACGCCATTATGGAAGGTTATCAATTGCACGAGTTACAAGTGCACTTACCACGACGGGAACACAACTTGGTGCAGGTTTTGGAGGTTTTGCCTCTGGCGGAAGTCTGATAGGTGCCAGTCTGGTAGGATCAGCTGTTTCCACAGGAGTCCTTGGGGGACAGATTTGGCGCGAAGATGGAGCATTAATCAAAAGAAATCTTTCCTGGAATGGAATTGTTGCGGTATTAAGAAGGTATAAAAAGTTTCCACTCATTGACAGTACTTCAGCTCTTTTGAATACAATCTCGTGGCAATTACCTGTTCTCCTTTTATCCGCATTTTTCTCCCCTGTTATCGTCGGATTTTATGCACTCGGGATGATGGTTCTCCAGACTCCGGTGAGCTTCATTGGAGGGGCTATTGCCCAGGTTTTTTTCCAGAGGGCTGCGGAAGCGAAAAGAGAGGGGACTCTTGATATTCTTGTGGAGAATGTGTTTAGAGTTCTCATTATCGTTGGATTATTCCCTATTTTAATATTAACATTAATTGGGAGGGATCTTTTTTCTGTTGTTTTTGGCGCTATATGGCAAGAGGCAGGAATATTCGCACAGATTCTCGGATTATGGATTATTTTTTGGTATATATCATCACCTTTGAGTACGATATATATTGTTCTCGAGAAACAGGATTTTGGGTTTAAATTCAATGTGGCAAATCTTATCACTCGACTATTGTCCCTTCTTATTGGAGGAATTTTGCAAAGTGTTTATATCGCATTAATTTTATTTGGAATATCCGGAATAATCGTCTATGGTTACCTTTGCTTATCAATGATGAAATTTTCAGGAGTGTCTTGGTCAAGAGTTGAGAAAATTATTGTACGAAATTTATTTTACTTTTCTCCAGCCGGAGCTATACTCATAGTTTTAAAAATTTTTAATTATAATAGGACTTACGCACTTGGCCTCGACCGAAAAATCTAAGAGCTGAGAAAACCCATTCTGGAATGGATAACCCGGAATGGAGATTGAAGGTACGTGAACCCTCAGAAATGCACGAGAAACGATTTTGTCAACTTTCTCATAGCAACCTTCCAGACTTGCTCCTGCACTGAGGCATCAAAATGTTTCCCCTCCACTTCTGATCCCATTGCCCATGACTCTGTCAAACGCTTATTAGAGAGACAGCCTCACCACACGGAGGCGTTGTATAATGAAGCAAAGCAGTTGATACGGCAGAATGAAGGGGTTTTAGTCATCGATGACAGTACCCTTGACAAACCATATTCACGGCAGATCGAACCGGTAACCCGCCATTGGAGTGGAAAACATCAGCGGGTTGTTCAGGGAATCAACCTTGTTTCAACGATATGGACTGACGGGTCAGCGATTGTTCCTGTTGACTTCAGGATCTACCATCCGGAGAAAGATGGGAAAAATAAAAACGATCACTTCCGGGATATGATAAAAGCAGCCAATGATCGCCAGTTTCATCCAGAATGCGTCATCTTCGACTCCTGGTATGCGAGTATTGAGAACCTCAAATTGATTCGCTCAATGGAGTGGCACTGGTTTACCCGCCTAAAGTCTAATCGACTGGTGAATCCGGATGACACCTCTAACCGGCCGGTATCCGAGGTAGAGATTCCCCCTGAGGGAAGGGTGGTCCATTTGCGCCAATACGGATTCATCAAGATCTTCAAAGTGGTTCATGATGATTCCGATGTCGAATATTGGGCCACTGATATCCTGGATGCATCAGAATCCGACAGAAGAACATTCAAGGACTGTGGATGGAATATCGAAGAATATCATCGGGGAATTAAACAGTGCTGCGGAATTGAGAGGTGTCAGGGTCGAAAAGATGAGGTCCAGCGCGGCCATATTTTGCTTGCGTTGCTTGCATTTCTCCGATTGGAATCCCATCGATTGAAAACGGGTACGAGCTGGTATGAATCAAAACGGGCAATTCAGCGATCTGCAACTATCCTCTTTGTTGCCCAGCCTATTTTTTAAGGTAATTTCTTTTCCTAAATCCTGATGTCAGGTGTTACAACTTTTTTGGTTATCTCAAACGCGTAAGTCCTAAGGATAAAAAAATTGCTGAAAAGCAGGCCCAAAGGCCTCACTATTTCGGATATTTCCCATACCCTGAAGTTAAACCGGAATTCTGTCGCAAAGTACCTGGAGATCCTCCTCATCACGGGCGAGGTCGAGGTCCGGCTCTATGGCAATGCCAAGGTCTATTCCCTTGCCCAGCGGGTACCCATCTCCTCGATCCTCAAGTTTGCAACGGAACTCATCCTCATACTCGATTCGGAATTCCGGATTATTGATGTCAACGATAACTTCCTCACTTTTTTCTCGCTCAATAAGGACGACCTGATGGGAAGTGACATAAGGACTTCTCCGATCCCGGGAATCAGGGCGATCTTCCCAGGGACAATCCCCGGAGAGGACGTCTTCCGTGCGGAAAGCAGGCATGAAGTGAACCTGTGCCTTTCCGGGAAAGACTATATCCTTGCATACAAGGTCGTCCCCACCGTCTTTGACGACGGGAGCAGGGGATATACCCTCATTTTCGAGGACGTAACCCTTTCCCGCGACTTCGAGAAGAAACTGAAGATGAGCGAGGAGAGGTACCGGGCAATCGTCGAGGACCAGACGGAGTTCATCTGCAGGTTCGATCCGGGTTTTTCCTTCACGTTTGTCAATGGTGCTGTGAGCAAGTTCTTCGGGAGACCCGCCGGGGAGATTCTTGGGAAAAACATGTTTTCGTTTGTCCATCCCGACGACAGGGACAGGGTCAGGCAAAACATCCTCTCCCTTGCGCCCGGTCACGAGGTGATGACCCATGAACACAGGGTTATTGACCCGTCGGGGGAAACCAGGTGGCACCAGTGGACGAACCGGGCGATCACAGATTCTTCCGGGAGGATTGTTGAGTACCAGGGAGTCGGAAGGGATATCACCGAGAAGAGAATTGCCGAGGAGAGACTCCGGATTCTGGATATGGCCGTATCGTCCTCCATCAATGGCATTGGCATTGCCACCCTTGACGGTCGCATAACGTATGCAAACGCGGCATTTCTCAGGATGTTTGGAATTCCCCGTCCTGAGGACATCATCGGGCAGCCCATCGAATCCCTTGCCTCGTCATGTACGCCCGAAGTCGGGATAAGGGAAGCAATGAGGGAACTCTACGAGAAGGGAGAGTGGAACGGCGAGGTCGTGATCCACCGGAAAGACGGAAGCCCTGTCTATACCCACCACACGTCAAACCTCGTTAAGGACGCTTCCGGAAACCCTATCGCAACCATGGCCTCCTTTATTGATATAACCGACAAGATCGAAGCGGAAAGGGAAATCCGCATCAAAAATGTTGCAGTCGAGTCTGCAACGAATGCCATTATGATTTTTGATACGGGTGAAAACCTGATCTATGCAAACCGGGTCTTCCTTTCCCTGTTCGGGGCAAGGAACCTCCGCAACATGCAGGAGAACCACATGGAAGACTTCTGGACGGTTACCCGGGACTTCTTCCCGTCCATTGACGAAATCAAGAAAGAAATCATACGGACCGGGGTATGGAACGGAGAAGTCCGGATTCAGAAAGGAGAGGGATCTCCCCGGTTTTTCCAGGTCTCGATGACTCTCGCCAGAGATGACAGGGGGCAGCCCCTCTGCATCATCGGTGTCATGATGGAAACATCGGCCCAGAAGGTTATAGAAAAGGCGCTCAAGACGACGTACGAGAAACTCCAGGAAGCCGTTGAGTTCATGCCTGACCCGACATTCATCATCGGCAGGGAGGGGAAGGTGATTGCATGGAACAGGGCCATGGAGGTACTGACAGGAGTCAGGAGTAACGAGGTCCTCGGTTCTGACAGGTATGGAGATGCCCTGGCATTCCTGCAGGGAACAATGCCTGTCCTCGTTGATATCCTGGACCTCCCTGCACACGAGCTTGCAAAAACCTGGCCGTCGGTCAGGAAGTTCGGTGACAGCATCTATGCCGAAGCGACCATTCCTGCGCACAACGACAGGAAAGAGAGGCTCCTCTGGGCCAAGGCGACACCTCTCTTTGACGGGGAAGGAAACATCATCGGGGCAATCGAGTCGTTCAGGGACATTTCAGAATGGAAAAAGGCACGGGAATTTCTCCCGGTCAGGGGCTCGATGCAGTAGAAAATACCGTTCGGGAACAAGGCTTTCGGGTATCGGGAGAGAAGGGCCGGAGGCAGCGGGGGAAGATGTACCGGGAACTGCATTTTCCGGGAGAAGATCAATAGTAGAGGTTCTGGACCTCGAGGACTTCCTGGCTGTCGCGTGCCTTTGAATAGAGGTCAAGGGGCTCTTCGTTCAATTCGAGGAAGCGCCTTCCCCACGGTACCGTGCCAAGGATTTCCCCTGCCTGATCCCTCTCCCCGATGATGAAGAGCGCAGCAGCAAGGGCTTCGACAGAGGAGAGACGCCAGGGCCTCCCGAAATTGACGGGGTTTGCGGCAACGAGAAAGGGGAGGGCCCTCCGGTGACGCCATGAGCCGAGGGGGATATTTTCGAGAACCTCCCAGGAACAGTCGAGGACAGAGAGTGAACGGGGGTTCCTGTCGGCAGGAGAGAGGGCCCGGCCGGCGGTCGGGTCGAGGAGAAGGGTATTCCGGGGCAGCCGTGACACCTGGGAAAAGACCCGGATAAGCCCGGCCCTCTCGAGCCTGCGGACCGTGCACTTCCGAGGGTCGCAGCTGTTATCCCGGAAGGCAAGGAGGGGGATCATCTATGTATCATTCCTCTCCATTTTCTATCAATGTACGTGTTGATGTGCCCCTGTATCCAAGACCCGGGACTGAGAGCCAGGGGGATAACGCGGGAATCCGACCTCCGGGCTTTTGAGAAGGCACTCCGCCGCTGCAGGGAATGTGGACTGGATGTCGTTTTCCTCCCCTGTCCGGAAACCCTCTTTCTGGGAAGGGACCGGGAACCGGGGACGTTCCTCGAACGCCTCAACACGGGAGATTTTTTCCATCTTCTTGACCGGCTTGAAAGGGATGTAAAAGATATGATCAGGGCACGGGGACCGCCGCTCTGCATCGTGGGTGTCAACTCTTCTCCTGCCTGCGGGGTGGATACAACATACTATGGCGATGACGGGAAGGGCCCTGCCCGCCGGGCAGGAAGGGGCGTCTTCCTGGCAAGATTCCCTACCATTCCGGCAGTCGATGTCACTGACTTTTGCCGGTACCGCATCTACCTTGCTGCCCCCCTCTTTTCTGCTGCAGAGAGGCGATACAATGCCCACCTCAGGGATATTCTCACTGCACACTTTTTCTCGGTCTTCCTCCCCCAGGAGGCAGGCGATGACAGCAGCCACCGCGACGAGGAATCGCAGAAGGCTATTTTTTCCCGGTGCTGCAGGGAGATAGCCGAAAGTGACATTGTCGTTGCCGTCATCGACGGGGCAGATGCAGACTCCGGCACGTCATGGGAGATGGGGTATGCTTATGCCCGTGGGATCCCGGTCGTTGCGTTAAGGACGGATTTCCGGCGGGCAGGCATGCACGAACATGTCAACCTGATGCTCGAGCAGTCGTCACGGGTCGTCCGGAACGAGGAGGAGCTGCTGCAGGTGCTCAAGGCGCCATCTGTGTTACGAGCAGGAAAACTGGAGGTGAAATGAAGGAAAGTATCCTATTGAACCAAGTCGATGAGGTTCTCAAAGATTATCCTTCAAAAAGCCGGGAGAATAAAAAATTGGATATCTTTATGAAATCCAATTCATTATAGCATGTCATGGCAGGTAGAAGGGGACGTTCAGGAGTTGAAAAAAAGACGGAAAATCCATGTGATTTGAATACAAACCCGCCGGATTCTTTCACTTGGTCCACTCAGGGCATTATCTCCTCCCTGATGAAAGACAGATATGTACAAATCCTGGTTCTTCTTACATTAACCGGTTTTTTATTGAGATTTTCAAATATTAGTTTCAATTCCCTCTGGCTTGACGAAGCAGTGACATATCACTTTGCCTCCCTACCCTACTCTGAACTCTGGAGATCCCTTGAAACAGGGACTGAGTTTAACCCCCCCCTCTTCTATTTCCTCGAGTCTCTCATGCTCCGTTTTGGGAATTCCGAAGCAATATTGAGAACAATTCCCGGGCTTGCCGGGACACTCCTGATACCCGTCTTTTACCTGCTGGGGAAAGAGTTCAGGGATAAGAATTCTGGTTTAATATGTGCCACTCTCGCGACATTTTCAATCTTTTTAATCTACTATTCCCAGGAAGCAAGGGCATATAGTCTTGCTTTATTATTTGTTTCTCTTGCTATCCTTTTCTTTTTCACGGGATATCAACGCAACCTCGTGTCTCATTGGGTTCTCTGTGGAGTTTTTTCCGGACTGGCATTATGGACGCATTTTTATACGGCAATAATCACGGGGGTCCTCCTTTTCTTTGGCCTATTTCTCATCATTTTCGATAAGGAGGAAAAGAAAGAATATGTGAAGAATCTCGGAATGTTTTTGGTTTCTTTCATTGTTGTTACACTTCCCTTGATAATTGTCACATTCGACTTATTTTTGAAGAGGACTGCTGAAAGTCCAACCTATGGACTCGGTGGGATTATAGTCCTTATTTATGCCATACCTGCTCTATTGGGAGGTGATCTCCTCCTTGTTGGAATCCTGTCAATATTCTTCATTATCGGGGTTATCTGGTGTCTCTTTGAAGAGAGGAAAAAAGGAATATTTTTACTTTTTGGAATTGTGACTATCCTCATAATTAGTTATTTCGTTTCTTTTAAGATGCCTTTTGAATTAAGGTTTTTTTATATCATGATACCTTTCCTGTTTTTGGGAATTGCGTATTCGACACGTATATTCTGCCATATTTTTAAAAAGAGGATGGTTGTCATCATTATGATTATTGGAATAGCATTAGTACATGTTCCTCTCCTGATAACCACTCACATGGTCTATACAAAAGAGAATTGGCGGGATTTTTCACATGAATTTGAAAAAAACACGAACGATGGAGATGTTATAATCCTGTTACCTGCTTATCTGCACTACCCGTTCAATTATTATTACAATTCATCGATGGATAATACAACGCAGTTTGGAGCGTCCAATATCAGGGAATTGGAAGAAGCAGTCCGCAAAAATAAGGGAAAGAGGATATATTTCATATTAACCCGCGATATTTCTGCATCAGAACCATCAGGTGAGAGCATCAACTGGCTGGAACAGAATAGCAGTTTCATTGGAGAATACACCGGGATATACCTGTTCCAGGTAGATTAAAGGGAGGGTTATGACCATGACCCATGGAAATATTTCACTTTCACTATTTTCCCAATTAAAATGATATTGTTGATAATCTCCTTTTTCACATTAATTTTGGAGTAGCCGTACCTCCTTTTATAAAGGGGAACAGGAATTTCTTCAACTGTTTTTCCATTGATAATGATTTTTGAGAGAATTTCAGCATTAATCTCAAAATTGTTACTTTTCAATTCCATATCTCTGAAAACGGATTTTTTATAAAGGCGGAAAATCGGGCTGATAGCGGTAATCCTTTTTCCAAGGAGAACACGATATATGAGATTTACTGACTTGCTTAAAAGAAGACGGTGAGGTTCAATATCCATGATATGCTCTTTTTCAAGGTAGGGTGAACCCGATATACAATCTGCATTCGTTTTGAAAAAATGTATTAACAAATCTTCAATGTTTTCTGGCCGGAAGGTAAGGTCAGCATCCATGCAGATGATACAATCACCACCCGAATTTTCAATCCCCGTTTTGATCGCTGCACCCAATCCCCTGTTTCTGTCATGGGAAATTAATTTCCAGTACTCTAAATCATAAGAAACTTTTTCAAGCATTTCCCGTGTATTATCAGAACTTCCATCATCAACGAATATATATTCAAATTCTACGTTGTACTTTTCAGAAATTTTTTTAACGACGGGAAACAAGTCCTCACGATAGAGATTAACATTTTCCTCCTCGTTAAAAAGCGGGATGATCAACGAGATCATGGGGACTCCCGTGTCAATTTTCTTAATTCATTCCATGATACATGAGATACAATAAATCCCACCACGAGAACAAGATACATAGAGATCATTCTGTCGGTTAATACAATGGGAACGGAATATTGAATCGGAATTCCTGATCGTTCCAGTAAAATACTCAGGGATCCTTCCATGACCCCGATGCCGAGGGGGATTTGGGAGATAAGACCAAATATTATTGAGATGCTGAAGATGATGGCAATGTCCAATGGATTAACAATAAAACCAAATGCAGCAACCACAAACCAGAGGCGGACAAATTCACAGATAAGGGAAAGGAGTGTTATGAAAAATACGATAAGCACATGACCAGGTGATATCTTCTGAAGTGAGAATGAGATACTGAACCGATCGTTATCTGTAATTTTTACAAGAACTTTTGATAAAAAGTTTACTATCCACTCGGATTTATAATAAAAGACAATCAGCATGATGATCAGAATGGCTGTGAATTGAAGTATAATAAGTGTGGAATCATCGATCTTTCTTGACACAATCAGGAGGGCACAGAAAAAAAGAATCACAATCTCAAACAGTCTCTCAAAGAAGATCATTGATATGCCATTCAGGAGATTCAGGCCGTATTTTGCCATCATATAATATGCCTTGAACAGGTCTCCAATTTTGCCGGGGGTAATATTTGCATAAAAAAAACTTGAAAGGGTAATAATGGAAGCATCCTGCCACGATATTGGTTTTTGAAACAATAACGACAGATAATGCCATCTGTAGATTTTTATTGCAATATTGGTAATTGAAAAGGTAATTGCCAGGAAAAAATAACCGAGATTCAAAATGAAAAAGATCTTAAGGTTGTTTATGATCCCCGATGATATAATCAAATAGAATAAAATAACCAATCCGAACAGAAACAGAAAAACCTGGGCTATTTTCTTGAAATCAGCTGTTATTCTCGTCTCCCCTTCAATTAAATATTTTATATTCTTAATTTTATCTGGACATATTTGTAGCTTTTTTATTGAGATATGGAAACTTAAAAGGTTTTGACGCCCATTACACTACCACACATGCCCAACCTCACCGTCGCGGTCATCGGCCCCGGAGGGTATGCCGGTCACCTCGGAAAGAAGGGGACAGTCTCGGACATCACCTTCTATAACCAGAAGAGGGACCAGACAACTGTCACCTACGTCGAGCCGGGCCGATACCCCGAGAAGATATCCTCCCTCTTTTTCGCTGTATCCATGGCTGATATGGCCCTCCTGATCGTTGACGAGATAAACCCGGCATTCGGGGAGTGTGTCCTCATGCTCGATGCAGCGAAGGTGGAGAAAGGGGTCCTTGTCCTCCGGAATTACCTCTCCCCCGAGCAGGTTCTCCCGCTCGTGAAGGGGACGGTCGTTGAGAACTACACGCTCGAGCCCGACGACCATAACCACCTCCGGGAGATGTTCCTTGAGGCCGCAGGAAAGCAGCCGGCCGGCGCGAAAGGTTTGAAGTACGGCTCTGTCCCGGTTGACCACCACTTCCCCGTCAAAGGTGTCGGGACTGTTGTACTCGGGGGGGTGGCCGAGGGGACGATCAGGGTCCACGACGAGCTCCGGGTCTTTCCGACGAGCAGGGTCGCCCACGTCCGCTCGATCCAGAAGCATGACGAGGACGTGGCAGAAGCGACCGAAGGGGACAGAGTGGGCCTTGCCCTCAAGGGGATCGAGGCCGGGGACCTTGACCGGGGTTTTGTCCTCTCCAACAACCCCTCCCTCACCGTCTCCGGCATCCTGAACGGTCGGGCAGAACTCGTCCGTTACTGGCCGGGGCCGCTCAGGGAACAGATGGTCGTCTATTTGGGTCACTGGATGCAGTTTATCCCGGCAAGGATCGCCTACGTGAACAACAGCGGGGACTGGAGGAGACCGGAGGTGACCTTCCGGTCGGAAAAAGAACTCGTGTTTCCCCCGGGCGCAACAGTCCTCATCCACCACCTCGAAGGGGGCAAGCTCCGTGTCGTCGGGAGGATCGTACCCCGGTGAATCCCTCTCATCCGTTTTTCCATCTCCGGGCAGGCAGGCCTGCGATTGGTAAAAGGTAAAAGGTAAAAGTCTGCAGATGCCAGTATCTTCCCCTGCCAAAGGGCTCTCTTGCAATCCAGAGGGGTATCCCGGATAGTATTCGTGGGGAATTTAATGATACCCCGGGATAATAGATGAGTATGGCACTTGGTGACCTCATACCCTGGATAATCATCGGTATCCTCATCGTCATCGCGGTGGGACTGGTGCTCTATTTCGTGGGGATCTATAACCGGTTCTTCAGCCTGAAGAACTCATCGGAAGCGACACTTGGCCAGATCCGTGTCGCAATGAAGAAACGCCTCGACATGATAGAGCAGCTCCTCGGGGCAGTCAAGAGCTATGCCGCATTCGAACGCGAGACATTCGAGAAGGTGACGGCGATGCGGGCAAGCGTCGGCTCGGCCGGGCCGGGAGACCTCAACCAGATCGAGAGGGAGTCACGTTCGCTCCTCGGGCGGCTCTTTGCCGTGGCAGAGAACTACCCCGACCTCAAGACCAACAGCACCGTGATGACCCTGATGGACTCGGTCAGGGGCGTCGAGGACGAGATTGCCCGCCAGAGGTATACCTACAACAACATCTCCCAGCAATACAACACCCTCTGCGACGTCATTCCGTCAAATATCATCGCGAGGATCCTCGGTCTTTCCAAGCTCCAGTACCTTGAATTCGAAGAGGCCATCCAGACACCACCCAAAATAGCGTTCTGACCATGGCACTGACCGGAGAGAAAAGGGATCTCCTCGTCCTCGTTGCAGTAGCCCTTGCCATCGGGGCAGTGGCAATTGTTATCGCATTTTTCGTGCCTATCCTCCTCGAAGGTGACCTTGTTATCGCGGATTACAGGGCCACCCTGCAGGAGAACGGCACGTTCGGGGAGGTGTATACCTACGAGGTCAGGAGCGGCGGCACGTACAGGATGCTCTACCGCTACTGGCAGGATCCCCTCTCCGTGGAACCGCTGGAGTCACCTTTCATCCGGATCGTGGACATGGAAATTCCGCCGGGAACAGTGGGGTACATCCGGGAATCGTCGGGGAAAGTGACACTCTACCGGGACGACAACCCTGCGTACGTAAGATTCATCGAGGACAAGGCCGAGAGGAACGAGGTCGGCATCTACAATCCCGGGTATTTCCCGGCCGGGACATACACTGTCTCGTATACGTATACCCTCCACCCCCCCATCGAATATGACGCAAAAGACGCGCACCTCAACCTCCGCCTCGTCGATCGCCACATACCCTACCGGCACCTGGAGATACGCATCCCTGCCCGGTATGCCCAAGAGATCTTCCCCCATCCCCCCGGCCTTTCTGTTTCCCGGGAAGGTGAATGGGTCCGTATATCAGGAAACGTTGCAGCAGACGAGGTCCTTGGGATAGAGACACTCTTTGCACCGGCAGACAAGGATAGCCTGCCCGGGTTCCCGGTGCCCGTCGACGGTGTCAGGGCGAAAACTCTGGCTGCAAACCCCTTCTATGATATTTTTCCCCTTTATTTTGCCCGGGTGCTGTACGGCCTCGGCTTTGCGATGGTCGTCCTTACTCCCCTCCTCCTCGTCTTTTTGTACAGGAAGTACGGGACGGAGAGGGAATTTACGGTCCCGGAGTACCTGAGTTTTACCCCCGATCCGACGATGAAACCATGGGCAGTCAACCTCCTTTTCAAGGGAGACCCCATGACATTTGACGAGGACGGGTACTTTGCGACCCTCCTCGACCTCCACCGGAAAAAGATGATCACAATCCAGGAAAAGCCCGATGGAAAGGGGGTCAGGATCACGGTGAACCAGAAGACTGCACCCGACCCGTACGAACAGAGGGTGCTTGACTTTCTCCAGGAAATCGGAGAAGAGGGAACAGTTGATTCAGAAGCTCTCCAGAATACCGTTGCACGTGCCCGGAGTGACACGACGGCCGAGCGGATGATCCTCAGGTACCAAAAAGACCTGCTATCCGTGACCCGGAAATCCGATCCCCGCCTGGTCGCCCGCTACATCGTGGATGGCAGGGACCATATCTTTCCTTTCCTCTTTGTGGCGGTTGCGCTCTGTGCCGTCTCGATCATAGCCCTGATTGTCACACCGCAGCTATCGTCGTTCCTTCTGCCTGCAGTTCTCCTCTTTGGAGCGATGATCGTCCAGTCAGGAATTGCCCTTGCATTCCCGTCCACGCTCTTTGGCCACTGGAAGGACGACCGTTACCGGGAGAAACTGCAATGGGATGCGTTCGCCCGTTTCCTCTCGGACCTTGCCCTCATCCGGCAGTATGCACCGGCAGATATCTCGATGTGGGGAGAATGGCTGGTGTATGGCACGGCGCTCGGTGTGGGGGACAAGGTCGAGAAAGCGATGAAGGACCTGCATGTCTCCCTGCCGGAAGCAGGTATCCCGCTTGCAAGCGGCCTGAACGCGGCCTTTATCCCGGTACTTGCCTTCAGTCCCCCGTCCCGCGGGGGAAGCGGCGGTGGTTTTGGCGGAGGGTCTTTCGGAGGCGGCGGTGGTTTCGGAGGCGGAGGGGTGGGAGGGAGATGATACATCCCTGCACCCCTTTCCGGAGAGTGTTACATGCAGTGCATTGAAGGACGTCCCGGCCGGGTCTTTGTCCTCCGTATCGATCACGGGGAAGACCTCATCCGGGCACTCGAGACCTGCGTTGCGGAAAAGAACATCCGCTGCGGTTTCATCCAGGTGCTCGGTGCCGTCAGGTCGGCCCATCTGGTAACCGGGCCGGAGGAACCGGTCCTCCCCCCGGTCCCGCACCGCGAGGACATCCGGGACGGATGGGAAATCGTCGGCATAGGGGCAATCTCGTGGAGCGACGGCTATCCCCATGTCCACCTCCACACAGCAACCGGAAGGGGGGTCCGGGCGTTGACAGGGTGCATGAGGGACGCGGCTGACGTGTACATCGTTGTCGAAGCAGTCATCTTCGAGGTCGGGGGGATAGAGACCGGGAGGTTCCCGGACCCGCTCACGGGGCTCTCCCTCCCCGACCATGCCTCCCCGGACTAAAACGATGAGGAAGAGACAGCCGCGTTTCCTTCCGGTGAGCAGAAAAGAGGCAGCGCGGCTCCGTATCGACCAGTTCGATATCATCATCGTGAGCGGCGATGCCTACGTCGACCACCCCGCGTTCCCGACAGCCCTTATCGGGCGTGTTCTCTGGGAAGAGGGGTATTCCGTCGGGATCATCCCCCAGCCTGACTGGAAAGGCAGGGACGATTTCCTCGCTCTCGGAGCCCCACGCCTCTTCTTCGCGGTTGCACCGGGCAACTGCGATTCCATGGTGAATAACTATACTCCTGCACGGAAGAGGCGGTCAGAAGACGTTTACTCGCCGGGCGGGAAACCCCGCCGTCCTGACCGGGCCGCCCTCGTCTACTCCGACAGGCTGCACGCACTCTTCCCGGATGTGCCCATCGTTCTCGGCGGGATAGAGGCATCCCTCCGCCGGTTTGCACACTACGACTACTGGTCCGACAGGGTCCGCCAGTCAGTCCTCGCCGATTCCCCGGCGCATCTCCTCGTCTTTGGCATGGGCGAGCAGCAGTTGCGGGAAATCGCACGCAGGCTGGCCGCCGGGGAAAAGATGGGAGAAATGCCCCCCATCCCCGGGACCGTCGAGAAAGTCCCCCTCCCGGATCTCGATCCGGAAAGATATCCCGGGCTGCTCGAGATACCCTCCTATACCGCGGTAAGGGAGGATAAGGAAGCGTATGCACGGGCATTTGCCCTCCATTACCGGGAGCAGGACCCCCTAAGGGGAAGACCCGTCATGCAGAGGCACCCCAAGTGCATTATCGTCCAGAACCCGCCCGCACCGCCCCTTCCGACACCGGTCCTGGACGCGGTTTACGAGCTTCCTTTCACGAGGGAAGCCCACCCGGCATATGATCAGCCCGTCCCTGCACTGGAACCGGTCAGGTTCTCGCTGACGAGCCACCGCGGGTGCTTCGGGGGGTGTTCCTTCTGCGCGATCACCCACCACCAGGGCCGGATCGTTCAGAGCAGGAGCATCGAATCGCTCGTCCGGGAAGCGACACGTCTGGCGTCCCTGCGTGGGTTCTCCGGGGTAATCACCGATGTCGGGGGGCCGACGGCAAACATGTACGGCATGGGATGTGCCCGCTGGCAGACGGCAGGGGCCTGCCCGGACAAGAGGTGCTCTCCGGCGTGTCCCTCCCTCTCTGTCTCGCACTCCCGCCAGAAAGAGCTCCTCGCCCGTCTCCGCCAGGTCCCGGGAATCAGGAAGGTATTCATAGGATCCGGGATACGGCACGACCTCCTCGTTGCCGATTCGTACTCGCTCCTCCCGGACCTCTGTGCCCACCACGTCTCCGGGCACCTCAAGCTGGCCCCGGAGCATGTCTCGCCCCATGTCACGGACCTGATGGGAAAACCCCGGGCAGATATCTTCACCGCGTTCGTGGCTGCTTTTGAAAAGATCCAGGAGGGAAAGAAGAAACGGCAGTACATCCTCCCCTACTTCATGTCGGGACACCCGGGATGCACGGTGGCTGACATGGTTGCCCTCGCGGAGTTCATGCGCGACCACGGTTTCCGGACGGAACAGGTCCAGGACTTCACCCCGACTCCCATGACAGCCTCGACCTGTATGTACCACACGGGACTCGACCCGTTCTCCCTTGAACCGGTCCACGTTCCCCGGGGGAGGGAAAAGGCAGTCCAGCGGGCACTCCTCCAGTACTGGGAACCACGGAACCAGCCTCTCGTCCGGGAAGGCCTCCTCATGGCAGGAAGGGCGGATCTCATCGGGGACGGCAGGAAATGCCTCGTTCCCGCCGTGTCCGCGCCCGGATACAGGAAAGGGAAGGGAAAGGTCACTCGACCTGCTGGTCGATCCCCTCGTTGACGCAGGGGATACACCGGGCCATCTTTTCGTCAAAGATCCGGTATGCATTTGCAAGGACCGAGGAGTTTGAGATAAGCCCTGCAATGAGGATGACCTCGAGGATCTCCTCGCGCGTTGCACCTTTCTTGGCAGCAGCCTGCATGTGGTAACTCGTGCAGTGCTGGCACCGGAGTGCAGCTCCCACAGCCATGCTGATGAGCTCCACGTACTTGGGATCGAGGGAACTTGTCCGCGTCACGGCCCCCTTGTACAGGAGGTGCGAAATGAGCACCTCGGGTCTCTCAGCCATCCGCTTGAAGATCAGGGGAGCCCGGCCGTACTCGGCCTCGATGTTGTCCATCCACTCCCGTGCGGTCTCTTCCCCTCCCCGCGTGACGATCTCCTTAAGAGTCTGTTCGAATTCCACGAGGTCATCGGTTGCCATAGTCGTCGGCATACATATCCACTGCACCCCTATTTGAGGGTGATGGAAGGGCGCGATGAGTGCAAAAATATTCGCAGTTTTCAACAGGTTTTTCCATTATGGTGACGCATTTTTCTCTCGGTCCGGATATGATATACCGGCCAGGAAGAGAGATATGATAAAAAGGAGTCTTTTTCAACACTCCCTGTGCCTCGTGCTTGCCATCGCGCTTCTTTTTTGCGCAATAGGCCCGGTCCAGGCACAACCGCAGAGTAGCGTAAAGGGAAAAACCACTGTATTTTCACCATATTCCCTGTCGAAGACGGATAAAACATTTTCCAGGGACATCCCCAAGAAGATGGAACCCCTTCCCGTGCAAAAGGACGTAAGCGCCCGTAACCCTGTTCCTGTGGGGCATGCCGGCCCTGTTTCACCGGCCGGAAATGTTTCCCCCCGGAACGGGACCCCCCTCGACCAGCGGGTGAAAGACAGGGTTTTGAAAAACTTAACACCGGTGCGACAATTCATCAAAGGAGAGGGAACGGTGGTCTTCGTCAACCTCGAGGGTGGTTTTTTCGGGATCGTTGCGGATGACGGTTCCCGGTACCTGCCTGATACACTGCCGTCCTCCTGCAGGGCAGAGGGCACCCGCGTATCCTTCAGGGGTTTTCTCCGTCAGGATGTCTCCACCATCCAGATGTGGGGAAAACCACTCCGTATCGTATCAATCCAACCCCTGGGAGAAGAGATAAAAGCCGAGGGAACAATCCGGTACGTTGACCTCGAAGGGGGATTCTATGGCATCGAATCCTCGGACGGGACGCATTACCTGCCCCTCAATCTCCCGGAAAATTACCGGATCGATGGCCTTTTGATCGCGTTTTCAGCCCGGACATCTCCCGATACCCCGACAATCCAGATGTGGGGAATACCCGTCACGATCCTTTCCATACGAGCGCAGTCGCAATCAGGCGGATGGACCCGGAGCGCCCTGAACGGCGCCTGGACACTGGAATCAATCGCGCGGGAAGGAGTCCTGACACCTGCAAACCGTCAGAAGGAAGTAACAGCGGTCTTTGACGGAAAAGGCAACGTGAGCGGGACATCGGGCTGCAATCTCTACTCTGCACCCTGTTTTGTGGATGGGCATACCCTGAAAATCGGGAAGGTAACCTCCACGATGATGTACTGCCCTGACGTCTCCCGCCAGTTCCTCAGGCAGGAGACGATCTACTACAACCTCCTCGAACAGGCGGCATCGTGGGAGATCAGGGACACATCCCTCGTGATCCGGGATGCCCAGGGCAGGGAGATCCTCGTGTTCGGGAGGCAGGCTGCCAGGGAACCCGCACCCCTCGTCGAGTTCTGGAGAACGGGTGGTTTTGCCGGCACGAACGACCATCTTGCCATTTTCTCCGATGGAACTGCAGTCCTCGAGAGGAAGGAGTACAGGAGCAATTTCACTCTCTCCCGGGCGCTCCTCGAGTCCCTTGAAGCGGATCTCGCTGCATTGGGCTTCGAGACACTTGCTCCCTCCTACCGGGCACCTCCCGGAAGTGCCGATTACTTCACGTACAGGATCACGTACCAGGGAAAAACCGTCACCGCCGATGACGGGGCAGTTCCACCAGCCCTTCTCCCCCTCATTTGGACACTGACGCGGCTTGTTTCCGGGAACGGACCGGATGACATCATCCCCCCGGCATTCCGTTAATCCCGAAAAATTCCTCTTTTTTCGATCAAAACCGATACACCCCCGGCGCACTCCCGCCTGGAGGCGCATCTTTTATCAGTGGCCAGCATCCAGTCTCTGTGTAAGGACGTGGATTGAATGAGACGCGGGAATACCTGGGCTGTCCTCGCCCTGACAGGCATCATGGGACTAATGATCCTTGCAGCCGGTTGCCTTTCACCGGACGTTCTCCTGCCGGAACAGAGGCAGGGAGGAGAGATCCCGCCGACGGCAGTGCCGACCGAAAGTACCTATCCCTCCGGGGCAGGGGGAGAACCTGTTCCGGGGGTTGCGCAGGCATCACCCGATGCGGGAGGTCCCCAGCATTTCGTCGCAACACCTTACGGGTACGTCCTCACCCGTCCCGTCTCCGGAACCCGTCTCTCCATCATCGAGATTAAGGAGGAGACAGACGAGACCGGGCAGAAGTACCTCACAGGGAAGGTAAAGAACGAGGAACAGGTCACGCTCAACCACATCACTCTCCAGTTCAACCTCTACAACGCAAACGGCAACCTCATCGGGAACACGTACGCAAGCGTCAACTCCCTCGCCCCGCAAAAGACGTGGAAGTTCACGACCCAGCCATTCCCGCCGAGAGATTACCACCATTACGAGATGGCAGAGATCTTCATCGCCTGAAAAAGGGGGATTGAATTTTTTTCTGGCGAACCCCTTCAGAGGACGATGTTTGTCTCGGAGAATGGTTTTATCCGCAGCAGGATGTAGTCCCGCATCCGCGAGGGTGAAACGGTTGCAAGGTCCCCGATCGTGGTTCCTTCATCGATCACGAGCTTCCTGATCACCGGCGCGAACGTATCGTAGGGAAGCTTGACCCGGAGGCCCTGCATCTGGACAGTGATGGGCGTCGGGGAGAGGACCTCGTGGATCTCCTCCACGTTCTCCGCGATGATGTCCATCAACCGTGCCGGTGAGATGGAGAGGGGATCGCGGGCAAGATCCTCCCGCCGCTGGTCGAGAACGCGGGTAATTTCCCCGACGACCTCCTCCAGCTTCCCGATCTCCTCTGATTCCTTGGTCCTGTGCATGAACCGGCCGATACCCCCCACGTACCCCTCGACCGGCGGGTCGATGATCCTGCGGAGCGCTTCGGTTGAGGGACCGCCGCACAGGACGATCGGGACATCGATCCCCCTGCGGAGCACAGGGAACTTCCGCTCGATGCAGGTCTCGAAATCCCCGAGGAGGTATACCGCAAGGTCGTGCTCGTTGATGACGTCCCTCTCCTCGTCGTTTAACTGGGCTATCCTCTTGCCGAACCCCCGTGCAAGCCCGACCATGTTGGTCTTGGCCCCGAACCTGCGGATATACTCGGCAACATCGCACGAGGCATGGGGGAGATGGTGGATCTCAAGCGACGGGGTGACCACCGCGATCTCCGTGCCGACGAGGGGGGAGGGCGTGACTTCGCCGGTGAGGGGCTTTCCGATCCGCCTGATGAGCTCGATATCCTCCCGCGGGACGAGTGCCTGGAGAACAATCTCCTGGGCAATCACGTGTTTCTGGATGATATAGCCCCCAAGGTCCTCGATGAGGTCGATGATCTCGTCGTGCCTGTAAATCCCTCCCTTGTAGGTCACCGGGACATGGGTCATCCTTCCACCCCCATGAGGGCGAACTTCTGCCTGACGAGATCCTCGATGTCATCGGGGAGGGTATCCTCGCTTGCGACCAGGTAGAACCTGTTCCCGCCGTAATACTGCCTGCGTACCTTGAAACCCTCCGGCTGGATGACCTGGAGGACGTAGATGAGATCCTTGTAGATCGACTCGCTCGGGTCGTAGACCGGGAGATCGGCGATATCCCCCTCGCCTTCCCCGACTGAAAGGACGATGGTGAACCGGTCGGGCTGGTTAACACGCTCCTTCCCGAACTTGTCCCAGAGGATGCGGAGGAGTGGAGCGAGGTACGCCTCGTCCCCGATGGAGATGGTCACGTTGGTGTCCTTCACGTTCACGTCGGCAAAGTCCCGGACACGGACGATGCCGGGGAGTTTCCGCGTCACCCCCGTGGCAACGAAGATCGGGACCTTCGGGTCGATGAAGATGTGGAGTTTCCGGATGACCCGGAGGAGATTGTGATCGAGGAGAACGACGTCGGCAATCTTCCTGTAATACTCCCTGCCCGCTGCCTCGGGACATTCCACCTCGAAATACTCCACAGCCTCCATTCACTCTCTCCGGATGAACCCTGATGCCAGCAGGGCAGAGCCAACGGCACCGATATACTGCGAGTACGGGGGGACCGTGATCGGTGTCTGGAGGAGGTCACCCATGGCCCTGACGAGGCCCTGGATGAGGGATGTCCCGCCGACCATGATGACAGGTTCCTTGATGTCCACCTCCTGGAGCTGCTGCTCGAAGACCTGCTCGGCGACACTGTGGCAGGCTGCAGCGGCCACGTCCTCGGGGGTACTCCCTGCGGCAAGCGCGTTCACGAGGCTCTGCGTCCCAAAAACGATGCAGTAACTGTTCATCGGGACTTTCTGCGAGAGCCCTTTCATGGCGAGGGGCCCGAGTTCCGTGATGTCCACGCCGAGACGTTTCGCGGTCATCTCGAGGAACCTTCCACTCGCGCCCGCGCAGATCCCGCCCATCGTGAAGGTACCCGGTATCCCGTCCTGGACGCTGATGGCCTTGTTGTCCATCCCCCCGATATCGATCACGGTCGAGGGACCGTGCTGGCTGTCTGCGAGGAAGACGGCGCCCTTCGAGTTCACCGTCAGTTCCTCCTGGATGAGGTCGGCCTTGAGGTGTTCGCCGACGAGGAACCTGCCGTAACCTGTGGTCCCGATTGCCTGGATCTCGTCGCGGGATATCCCTGCCGCGGAGAGGGCCTCCGAGACGGCGTTCTCTGCACTCTCGATGACACCCGTCGTGGGGAGCCATCCCGTGCCGATGATCCTGTTGTCCTTCATCACCACAGCCTTGGTCGTGCTCGACCCTGAATCGACACCCATCGTGATGCCTTCCTGGACTTCCCTCGCAAGGAGGGCCCTGCGGCGTGCGATCGTCGTGAGGGCCTCCATCCGCGTGAGGAGGGTTCCCGATGTGGTCCGTTCGGTAAACGAGTAACTGACAACAGGGAGCCTTGACTTTTCGTGGATGAACCGGCGCAGCTCGTTCCTCACGATGGCGGCCTCGGCGCACCGGAAACAGGTCGCAATGAAGACCGCGTCAGCCTCGACACGCCCCTCGACGAGGGCCTTTGCCCGGGCAATCGCAAGCTTGAGGTCAGGGCTCCTGACATCGAGCCCGAACTCGGAGAACGACTGGCGTATGTCTGCAAGTTTCAGGTCGGGGAAGAAGATTTCGGCATCGACCGCCGCTGCAGCATCGTTGATCTCCTTCTGGACACCGCTGTATTCGGGGCCGCAGGAGAGCTGGGCAATCCTGACGCGTGTCATGCCCGGCCTCCCGGCAGTGAATCGAGAAATCGTTTAATTGCAGCCACGAACTCCACTCCCTCCTCCTCGTTCGCGGGATATTCGAGATCGAGAACGGGGATGCCCTTCTTCCGGATGAGGAACATGAGGAGCTCGTTTGTCCGGGCACACCCCATGCATCCGAACGAGAAGTCTGCGTTGTTCACGATGATGGCAGCCTCGGCGCGGTCGAGCAGCGGCCCGTAGAGTGACATCCTCCCCCTGACCCCGGCCGGAACCTCGACGGCAGCCCACCTGAGCCCTTTTTTGGGGTCCTCCGGGGTGATCTGGAGGGGGGGTGACTCGAGACCCGGTGTCTGGACGATCTCGCGGATCTGCATGGCGGCAGAGAGCGGGGTGTGGCCGAACCGTGCCACGAGGTCCGAGAGGATGAGACTTGTGGTGGGAAAGATGAACACGTTTGCCATTGTCAGGACTCCTGCGACCCGATGATTTCTTTGAGGCGGGCAGCGTCCAGCCTCTCTCTCTTTTCCGGTACCGGGGGGCGGGGCATATCATCCGGCCTGCGGGAGGGAAGTGCAGAAAGCCCGCGGGAGATGAACCGGACAAGACCCATCTCGAACTCGTGCCCGAAATACCCGGGACGCGCACCGCCGAGGTTTGCCCTGCACCGTCGCGGGTCGCCCGGTGGAAAACCCCTGTCCTTGACAAAGATGTGGGTCGGGTCGAGCGCCCGGAGGGAATCGATGATGCGGTTTACATCCTCCTCCCTTCCGGTCACCTGGAGGCCAAAACACGTCTCCTTGATCATAACCCCCTGGGATATCTCGTAGGCCCGGATGGCCAGATCGGAAGGGGTCATCTCCGGGGATTCGACAAAGACATACTTCGTGACCGTGCCGGTCAGGAGGGGGGTATACGCTTTCATGGACTCACTTCCCTTATGAATGCAATCTCGTTTTCCTTCAGTTTGTGGAGTTTTTCAAGGTCGATGACCCGTCCGATGATGTTTGTGCCCTCGAACGGTTCGGATGTGGGGCCGAACTCGCTGTTCTCGGTTATCCTGACGCCGACGAGGCCGGAACCCTTCCGCGAGTCGTTCGTCATGGCAAGTGTCCCCGGCAGGACGACATCGGCAGGGAGGTTTTCCGGGTTGATGTTGATGCCGGGAGGGATGGCCGGCTTGAACAGGAAGACATCCTCGAAGTGAAAGAAGAACGGTATCCTGCCCACGCGGTGCCGGTGCAGGCCCGTCAGCTTCCGGAAGATCTCGCACGAGTCCGGCGCGTGCGCATCGTCAAGGGTGATATCGATGATCTTTTCGAGGGGAACGGTTTCGAGGACGACGGAGCCCGCATCGAGGCTCTCCAGAGTTGTCCCGGGATCCTGGTCCACCACGACCAGCTCATTGCCCTTGCCTTTTGCAGAGACAGAAATTCCCCGATTGGACGCGATCTCCTCGGCTTCCTGCAGGAACAGCCCTATCAGGTCAAAGCGGGGGGGTTCGACGCTGACGCGGAATGACTCATTCTCACGGGCGAGCCGGGCGAGTTCGATTCCGTGGGTGACCTGACCCACGAGGGTGTGCGAGGAGGACGAAGGGATGTCCCGCGTGTAAATGTAAAGGGAGCCTGTCGATTTTCCCCGTGTCCGTACCGTCACGAACCCCTCGCGCCGCGGGGATTTTACCTCGAAGGGCACTTCCGTCCCGGCCATCCTCCCGTCCTGGATGTAGGTGCTCGAGGCCCTGCCCACGACGAAACGGTCATTGGCGAGGGCAAGGAGCATGTGTTCCACGGTATCTGCGGCCTCCGTCGACTGCACTGTGCCATTGGTATATCCGTGGGCCGTGATGCGCACGTGGGTCACGATCTCCATGCCGTCCTCGAGGGGAAGAGACGCGTCGTTCGTCGTAAAAGACCTGCTCGTGTCGGCCCAGTTGACCACGGGAAACGCCTCCATCAGCCGGTCCCCTGACGTCCACCGGTCGATGAGCCCCCGGCCGGAAACGACCCTGCCGATGACACCCCCCTCTAAAGCAGCTCCATGGTCTGCGGTATGGCGG
>JGI12104J13512_1000665_pt1 | contig 30172 bp, 36 predicted proteins | sample TerdegcTABiofilm_FD_13512 | JGI IMG/M metagenome (IMG submission 13512)
CGAGGATGCGCCTTTACATTACTGTTATTCTCCATCTGCTGATGGTGGCCTGCCAGCAACTATAAGTAGTTGGAGATCATGCAAAACGCACAACCGTATTGAGGAATAAACAATGGTAAATGGAACAGTAAAGTTTTTCAATCGCGTCAAAAGCTTTGGATTCATTGCTGGCGACGATGGCAAGGACTATTTCGTTCATGTGACTGGCTTGAAGCCCGGTGTCGCAATCGATGAGGGCGACAAGGTGAGCTTCGATGTCATTGAGGGCGAGAAAGGCCCCAAGGCCGATAAGGTAGAGAAGATTTAGAAAAAGCAGAAAACTATATAAAGCCGCAACAATGCAATAGCAGGGCGGAATGCCTTTCTATTGCTGTATTCTATTTATTGCCCCGTATCCATTATAAAGAGCTTATTATCTTCTCATTTCCCTGTATAGATTATTCAAAGAGCCAATTACTTTCTCATTCTCTCCTGGGAATGCTTAAGACATGAAAAGAGATAGGATGATAGCCACGCCGATTGTTAAGAAGACAACACCAGCTGCACGGGAGATGAACTTCCCTTCGACCCTTTCCGAGATGATTCGTCCCAGATAGATCCCCATGGTGGATAGGGCGAATAGCGCGGTCATAACTCCTATCAGGACGGGGATTGGATCATACTCCATGGCAAATAGGGCAGAGGCGATCTGGGTCTTGTCCCCCCACTCAGAGAGAAAAACCAGAGAGAATCCGGATACAAGAGCATCTGCGGAGTGAATTCGACTCTCTTCTCCCTCTTTTCGCTCTTCCTTGAGAGCCAATGCTCCGAAGAGGACGAAGATCGTACCCGATATCAGCTTCACCAGATAGAGGGGGAGGATCTCGGTAACCTGGGAGCCCAGAAGAATGGCAATTCCGTCTGTAATCAGAAAAGCGAGCATTACGCCGGCCAGAAGCCGAGCATAATCCCGTGTCTGTGAGGAGAGCAGAATCACTGAAAGCTGGGTCTTATCTCCCATCTCCGCCAGACCAATTGCAATAAGTGGAATTACGATCTCATTGGGCGGAATGGCCAAGGCATCATCCTACCTTCCCCAGAAGGGGTCTTTCTTGCGCTTGATCTCCAGGAAGTTCTCCAGGACCTCTCTCTCATCCTCGGCCAGCTTGGGCTTCAGCTCCAGCTCCACTATGCGGGCATGCTTTTCTGGGATGTTCACATAGAGGATATCTCCTTCATGGATTTGCCGGCCTACAGTGGGTCCGTCGATGGATATGGCCACCTCCTGGCCGGAGGTTGCCGATCCCTGGTTCTCATTGTGAGCCTGGATTCCTTTGATCACTCCCACATTGGCCCCATCCTCTCTCATCAGATTGACCTGGGTCCTGACTATCCCACCGATCACCTGGACTCCCACTACTGCAGGCTTGGACTGGCGGAAGACGCAGTCAGGCAGGATGCGCACCGCTCCTGGCCGGATGACTGCTTCCAGACGCTCCTGCTCCATCTTGATCTTCTGATCCTCTACCCATTGTTCATAGCTCTCGATGATGGTGTAGATGATATCGCTTGAGAATACAGGCACATTTGTCTTCTGAATCTCGCTTATGGCATCGGGCAGGATGTCCACATTGAATCCCAGGATAACGGAGAGAAGGGGATCATTGATGGCCGCGGCCTTTATCACATCCCTTCTGGACACGGGCCCCACGTCGGCATAATGAATGGGAATCCCTCTTGCTTTGAGCTCCCCCACCAGGGCCTCCAGGGAGCCTATGGTGTCCGACTTGAGGATCACCCCCTCGCTCTCGATGTCTATCCTCACCGCGTCCAGCTCGGATTTCAGTTCCTTTGAGAGTGCCTCCACCTCATCGGGATTGGAGACCACCCGGATGGTGGATCCGGCCAGGGCATTGTCCAGCTTGGGGGCGGAGACCTTCACTCCGGAGGCCGCAGATACGTGCTTGACCGGCAGGAATCGTTCCTCGCTTCTGATCTCGGCCAGCGGTTTGGGTTTGAGCAGGGCCCTGATCTTGGTGACCACGGGCTCGCGAGAGGTGCCCACGATCACCGTGTCCCCGGCAAAGAACTCCCCGTTATAGAGGATGACATCCAATGTGGTTCCCAGCCCCTTCTCCTCCTTGACCTCCAGGATGGTCCCCATCCCTGGTCCGGTGGCGGTGAGCTGCAAATTGTCCTTCAGGAACCTCTGTGCCAGGCCCACCAGGATCATCAGTAGATCGGGAACTCCTTCGCCGGTGATGGCGCTGATGGGCACAATCCCCACTGTGCGGGTGAAATCAGTGATGCGATCATAGCGGTCAGCGTCAAAGCCATACTTATACAGCTCCCCCACCAGCTCATAGAGCTTGGTATCCAGAGTCTCTGAGACCCTGTCGCTTTGCGCTTTCAGGCTCAGAGCGAAGGGGGCGTTGGCGGTAGTATGCCAGCCTCCGATGCGATCTATCTTATTGGCAGCCACCACAAACGGGGTCTTGAAGCGCTTGAGAATGTTCAGGGACTCGATGGTCTGGGGCTGGAAGCCCTCGTTTATGTCCACAATAAGAACTGCCAGATCGGCCAATGAGCCGCCCCGGCTGCGCATGGAGGTGAAGGCATGGTGGCCTGGGGTATCGATAAAAAGCAGTCCCGGGATCTCGATCTCCTTTCCGAAATGCGATCCGCAGAAATCCTGCACCACATCCAGAGGAACCTCAGTGGCCCCAATGTGCTGGGTTATCAGGCCCGCTTCGCCCTTGGCCACCGCCGTACCCCGGATCTTATCCAGGAGAGTGGTCTTGCCATGGTCCACATGCCCCATCACCACTACTATCGGTGTCCTGAGATTGGATTCTTTCCCCTTTGCCTTGCCGGTTTTTTTGGATTTATGCTGCATGAAAGATCGCTTCTCACAGAATTAGGCCCTAAAAAAGTGATTTATTTCTTGGGAATTTAAAGGCTCCTATGAGAGTCTGGCAGATGGCCTCTGCCAGGAGCTACTCGTAGAGCCATTCTTCATCTATTCGCTTGTATTCGACCAGTTCGGAGGGATCGAAGTGAAGAGCGATCTCGCGAGATGCTGATGCTGGGGAGTCTGAGCCGTGTACCACATTCCGCCCGGTCTCAATACCCCAGTCTCCGCGAATGGTTCCTGGAAGAGCATCCACGGGATTTGTGGCGCCGTTCATCTTTCTCATGGCGGCAATAGCACCTTTTCCCTCGACCACCAAGGATACGGAAGGGCCAGAGGTGATGAAGTCCACCAGATCCTGGTAGAACTTCTTGCCCACGTGCTCAGCATAATGCTCTTTGGCTCTCTCCTCGGGCATCTGCGCCAGCTTCATGGCCACGATCTTGAATCCCTTTTCCTCGATTCTCTGCAGGATCTTGCCCACCAGGCCTCGCTGCACGCCATCGGGCTTGACCATGACGAATGTTCTCTCTATATCCGTCAGGCCTTATGCCCCCTTGCGGGCCCACTTGATCCTTCTGGTCACCCGGCCAAGGGCGACGTTGTTCTCGCATTTTGCCGAGCAGAAATAAAATACTGTTCCATCCTTTTTGGCATAGAGCTTTCCCGTGCCCGGCTCGATGGTCTTATTGCAGAAGCTGCACTTTCTCTCTTCCATCTCCTTCACCTGCTGGTAAGCTTCTTGGCCTCTCTCGCCGTCTCCAGCAGCATCAGGACATCGCCAATTCTTATCGGTCCCATGCTGTTTCTGGTGATGATCCGGCCTTTGTTGTTGCCCTCAAGGATACGGCACTTGATCTGCATTGCCTCCCCATGCATGCCGGTGACGCCTATTACCTCGATGACCTCTGCCGGTATTCCGCTATCTTCGTCCATCGGAAGTCACCTACTTCAGAGATCCAACCTTCTGCACGATCTCATCGAGCAGCTCTTTTCCTTTGCCTGGCTCAACTATTGCCGCGGCTGCGCTCTTCACGCCCAGGCCTGCGGCAGCGCCAAGCTCGCTCTGCTTCTTGACGTAGATATAAGGGGTATTCTTCTCTTCGCATAACGCGGGAATATGAGCTACTATCTCCGGAGGCTGAACATCCTCCCCCACGATTACCAGACGGGCAACCCCTCTTTCAATGGCCTTGGTGGCCTCGTTTGTTCCCTTCTTTATTCTGCCGGTATCGCGAGCCAGCTCCAGGGCCTCAAGGGATTTGCTAGCCAGATCCGCTGGAACATCAAACCTTACATATATTGGTCTTGCCATAATTTAATTCTCCTTCCGGGCCAGTTACGCCCATCATCATTCATCGCAAAAGCGTCTTTCGGATTATACCTCGAGACTAGATCTGCCATTAGTTCCACATGTAAAAAGGTTGCGCTAGGGCCCAAGCAGTCCCATCAGCACAAGCTGGATGTCTTGGCTGGAGACAGACCCGGACAATTCTCCTGCTGATCCATTGGAGGAATAATCGAGATTGCTCTTCATAGCCAGATCCTTGATCTTCCGGTTGACATCCTCAGTCGGCTGGATAAAGCGGGCGACGAGGTCAAAGCCATCGGAGATGTTGCCGGATCGAGCAACATTGAGGTTGAACTCCTTATACCCGCCGGCCAATGGCATGCTCGCCCCACCGCGACCAAGGGCCGCCACCTGCAGATCTCCCCTGTTCTCATCAACCAGAGTGAAGTCCTCTGCTGGCTGGCCTCCGGAAATGACATCGATGCATGCCTCGATTCCATCTTGCGGCCCGAATAGAGTGGGCCTTCCCATGACCATGGTGAAGTCCGTCCCCACGGGTATCAGCATATATCCTTCATAGGGTATTACCAGGCCGTCGTAGTTCATGGGATAGGGCTGTATCCAATGGAACTCCGACCAGGTGTCATTGAACCGAGCCTCTCCCAGCCTTTCTATCCGGGTGGAATAGAGCTGGTTCCCATAGATCAGGCCGATGGACTGAGGAAGGGCAATCCTGGCCGCATCGGTCAGGTTCTGAGATGCATTGATGTCAATCCAGTATGCCATATCCGTGCTCTGCGGTGCCATCTCCAGGACATCTTCCAGTCCTTCGAAGCTCCAGTCCACCAGGCTTCCCCTGACCCCGAAGGTCTCTGGGGAGTCGGTATTTTTCTGCACAACCACCTGGTTCTGGTTGGTGCCCAAGGGCAGGAAGTAGGCAATCCCAGAGAGCACCATAAGAGCGCCAACGAAGATAGCAAATGCCTTCTGATTCATCTGTATCCCCCACGAAATAATTATTATTTAACCTTTCTCTGCCAGAGGGGCTCGTCCTGTACATAGCTTCGCCTCAAGTGAAGGGCGATCTCTGCCCGTTCCAGCTCCCGGCCCAGGTAGCCGGCATGGTCCAGCCTGCTCACCAGTCCCAGGTCGATTAAGGTGTTGAGCACATCCCGCGCCCTTTCTCCGGCTACGGTGATCCTGCCGTTTCCGGCCATGATCCTCCCTCCTGATAGGAATATCCTGAAGCCTCCCGCCGGGTCAGCCTCGAACTCGTGGTCCGTCCGGGCCTCCACCACCTCCTGGGGGGGGAGCTCCTCCGGGATCTTCCTCTTCTCCCTGAGGATCAAGAGGTCCAGGCCCAGGTCTTTGGGAGGGGTCTGGCGCTCTTTGGCTAAAACCATCATCCTTGAGGCCACGGCTAGCTCATGGATGGAGCCGCTTGCCTTGACGCTGTATTCGGGGGTGAAGAGCAATGAGGCTCCCACCTCTGCTGCCAGGACGGCCAGCAGCAGATTGGCTCCCGTGCCGTCTCCATCCATGAGCTCAGTTACATTTCCCACCCCGAAAAAAAGGGGTATATCGGGATCGACCCCCCGCAGGCGGATGTATCTGTTCATCGAGCAGGCCAGGCCCATCAGAGGAGGATCGAGAACCGGGTCAGCGATGACTGGGATGGCGTATCCTTTCGCCTTTTCCAGGTTCTCCTCCAGGGTGATGGATCCGGGTCCAGGTATGACCACCGCCGGGATGCCCGCTTCCGCCAACCTCTCTCCTACCAGGGGGAGGTTCTCTCCATTCAGGCTGAGTATCATGTCCGCCCCCGTCTCGATGCCGGCGAGGATGAGATCAGCCCGGACGGAATCTATGCTAATGGGAAGGGCGGTGGTCTTCCTTGCCGTCTGGAGCGCCCTTTTGACGCTGGCAGGGGTGGCATCCAGGGATGCTCCCAGATCGATCAGGTCCGCCCCTTGATCCTCGAAGTATCTGACCCGGTCTGCCAGAGCCTCCTCCTCCAGCCGGGTGGCATCGACGACCTCCGCCAGGACCTTCATCCGCGAGCTACCCCCGATCTTGACTCCTCTGATGGTCAGCTGGCAAGAAGCATCTGCCTCCAGCCTCTCCAGCTGGGCTATGGCCTCCTGCCTTCTTTTCCCATCCAATAGGACGCAGGCTGGGATGGTGGTGGAGAGCTCTACTTCATCCAGGCGAGGCAAGAGATTTGTCAGATCTATGGCGTGTTTTGGTCCCAGGCGGATTTTGGTGGATAGCGTTCTCTCTGCTTCTCTGAAGTCAGCGGTTATCGCCCCAGGTATCAGTATCAGATCGTACCCTTTTGGCCCTGCCTGGCAGAGCATCTCCGGGGTGATGAACGCCGCGACATCGACATCCATCACCAGTACATCCGCGCCGCAGGCCGATCTTTTCACCTGCTCGCTGGCCAGCCTGCCGGTGACGAGAAGAACCTTCATCTCCTGAGCTATGTCACCTCTCAAGCTTTCCTCAATTCAAAAAGAGGGGCTATCACCTTGCCCCGCAGTACCTCACCTCGTCCACGTCCAGGGTGAGAGGCGTTCCCGCTTCTTTGGAGGCGATCCTCCTCACCCTTCCCACCCCTACCAGTTGCAGCTGCAGCCTCGCGGCCTGAGACTCGCTCTCCTCATAATAATACTCTCCGGACTGAATGGTCCTGTGGGTTATGATCTGCAGGGCCTTTATGGTGGTGATTAGGCCGGTTGTGCCTGGAACGATATCATTGGCGCTGGAATCGGTGATAAAGAGCCTGTCTCCAGGCTGGCAATTGTAGATGGCAAAGAAGTTGTTCGGGCTTCTGATCTCCACCGTCCTCACCCTGGCGGCGAGGAGCTCCTTTATCACATGTCTGGATAATCCTGTAAGGCTAGTGTAAATCATTTGGCATCACCCGTACATTGGAAATTCCTTGGGCAACTGGGTCTGCTGTTCATCGGGCGCTGCCGCTTTCATCTGCTGGGCCAGCTGAGCCATCTGCACCTCAATCTCCTCTGCCTGCTCAGCGAGCTTGGCAGTGTTCACCCCCAGGCCGTAGATCTTGTTGATCGCCTCGATGGCAGCGATCGCCGAGCGGGGATCAGGCTCTGTCGATGCAGTCTCACCCAGGAGGCAGATCGCTGGCATATTTCTTATGCGGCACTCGTTCATGATGCTGCCGGTAATGCCGGTGATCGTTCCGATCTCAAAGGTTTCTGCCTTCCCCTTTATCTTATCGAGGAGGTCACGTCTGCTCACGGCACCGAAGACCCGGTTTTGGTCATCCATCACCGTTATTCCTGCCAGGCAGATCAATTCCTGAGCATTGATCGACTCTGCCCAAGCCACTATCTCCTTTCCAATATCATAGGAGGCCAGGGGGTGGACTGGGATATCGGCGGTGAGAACCACTACCCCCTTATTAGCTTCCTCATAGATACGAACCGGCATGTTCACCACCCCGCCTAAGAGTACTGCCAGTGGTGGGAAGTACTTGGAGTTCATGGCTCCGATGTAGGTCATCTTCAACTCATTGACTATGTACTGGCTGGCGATGTTCCCTACCAGGCCGATTCCTGGGAATCCCTCTATCAAAATGGGGTTCTTGACAGTGAGTTCCTTCTCAAGGATGACCTGGACAATATCCTTTTCCATAAGGGATAATGGCCTTTAATCTGAGATAAGCTCATCGCTTCTTCTTCTTCTTGTGCCGATTAACTGAAAAAAAAAAGATCAAGGATGGAGCGCATTCTTAAAATAACGTCTCCCCTATTGACAGTCAAGCGGAAATAACAGGGAAATCTGGGGTTGACAATGGCAGAAAAAATCAAAGAGATTATCGATCAGGCAAAATCAGCAGGCAGAACTTACCTCATGGAACATGAGAGCAAAGCCATTTTGGAGGAGCTAGGGATATCCACCACTGGTTCTGTGATGGCCAGATCCGAGGAGGAGGCGGTGGAGATATTCCATTCCATGGCCTCGCCCGTGGCCTTGAAGGTACTTTCTCCGGAAGTGGTCCATAAATCCGATGCAGGTGGGGTCAAGCTCCATCTGGACAAGGAGGAAGAGGTTCGAGGAGCCTACCGGGATATAGCCAGAGCATTCCAGGGAAAGAAGGTGGAAGGAATTTCCGTACAGAGGATGGCTCAGCCGGGAATAGAGGCCATAGTGGGGGTGGCAAATGACTCCACCTTCGGTCCGGTCCTGATGTTCGGCCTGGGGGGGGTATTCGTTGAGGTCTTGAAGGATGTCAGCTTCCGTTCCATCCCCATAACCCGCTCCGATGCACAGGATATGATCGAGGAGATCCGGGGCTATAAACTATTAAAGGGCAGCCGGGGCCATTCTGCCGATATCGAGGGTTTGAAGGATCTATTGATGAGCATATCGGATCTAGTGGCCTCAGAAACATGTATCTGGGAGATGGATCTGAACCCCGTCTTCCTCTATCCCCAGGGTTACACGGTGGTCGATGCCAGAATCATATTGGGAGAGCCCAGGGCAAGCCCGCCAGCGAGAAAAGAGGGTCAGGATCTGCATGACCTCTTCTATCCTCAGAGCATTGCCGTTATCGGCGCTTCCGGAACCCCAGGAAAGCTGGGCTGGAATGTCTTCACCAATCTGGTCAGCCACAAGTTCCAGGGTAAGCTCTATCCAGTCAATCCCCGAGCGGAGGAGATTCATGGAATCAAGGCCTATCCCCGCATCAGCGCAGTGCCTGAGCCGGTAGATGTGGCCATCATCCTGGTCTCAGCAGGGACGACTGCGGACGTGGTGGAAGAGTGCTGCCAGTGCGGCGTGCGCTACATCGTGGTCGAGTCGGCGGGGTTTGCCGAGCTGGGGCCAGAGGGCAAGAAGATCGAATTGCAGATGAAGGAGATCGCCGATAGGTATGGGGTGAGGCTGCTGGGGCCGAACTGCTCGGGGATCATCAATACCCATTGCAGCATGGTGCAGTCCATAGGAATTGTGGATGCCCTGAGCCAGGGCAATATCGGCCTGGTCTCCCAAGCGGGAGTGTGCGCTGCCGGGATGCTCTGGGGGCTGCGCCATATCATGGACTTCGGAATCATCGCCACCATAGGCAACAAACTGGACATCAATGAGACCGACATCATGGAGGCGGTGAGCAAGGACAAGAATATCAATGTCATCTGCATGTATCTGGAGTCGGTGAAAGGCGGCCGGCGGTTCATAGACCAGGCCCGGCGGATCACCAGGGAAAAACCCATGGTGGTGCTCAAGTCCGGCCGGACCGAGGCGGGAAAGAAGGCAGTGGCCTCCCATACCGCCTCCCTGGCCGGAAACGACCAGATCTACAGCGCCGTCTTCCGCCAGTCGGGGATCATCCGGGCGCGGGACTACGAGCATATGTTCAACCTGGCCAGAGCGATATCCAAGCAGCCCCTGCCCGATCGAGATGGGGTGTTCATCATAACCTATGCCGGCTCCCTGGGGGTTATTGCCGCTGATGCCATCACCGACAATGGCATGCGTCTCTCCGAGCTGGAGGAGCCTCTGAAGCAGAGGTTGATGGACCTTCTGCCGGATTACGTCTGCGGCATGAACCCGGTGGACTACACATTCAGTCAGGATGCCAGGATTGTGAAGAGCACCATAGAGATCGGGGTGAAGAGCAGTGATGTGGGGAGCTTCATCGTTATCCTCCAAGCGGAGATCCTGGAAAGCTATGTAGATGCCTTAAAGAGCATCGACTACAAGGGAAAGCCCATCATCGCCTGTGTGGCCGGAAAGGAGTTTGAGATGCCCGGGGTGATCAAGATGGAGAAGGCGGGAATCCCGGTCTTCTCGACACCAGAGCAGGTGGCAGATGCCCTGGGGATCATGTACCGGCATTACCAGAGGATTAACCGGAAGGACTAGAGGCGAGAAGGTTTAAGATCTTCCAAGTATGCCATGATGATGGAGGTATCAGGAGAATGGGATTCAAGTTTGTGATAATGGGGTTGGCCCTGGTGGCATGCCTATCGGCAGCCGCCTTGGGATCTAACCCGGTGAATATAGTTCCGGAGTTTCCCACTGAGGAGATGTCCGGCAGTGTGATCAGAGAGGAGGTTACTAAAGGGATCTACAGCTCGGCAGATGATCCTTCGCTCTCATTTAGAAATGAGAGCCTATTTTATACCGAGAGGCAGACGGGGATGAGCCCAGGTGCCGTCACCCGGGTGCCGATCAGATATGCACCGATAGCAGGGAACTGGTCATTTACCCTCACCGGGGCAGCTACCAGCTATCTTACCCTTAATCTGTACCAGAGTCAAGATGCGGTATGGGGATATGGCGTATTGATGGAGAATGGTGCAATGGCACAGGTCACTGCCGCGGGTACCATACTTGGGGATAGGTTGGCCCTGTTCGTGACCCCGGTGATAAGCCAGAGCCTCTATCGCCTCAGCCTGACCATAAGCCCAGGATCGCTGAACGGCAACTTCATCTACACCGCTCCGGGTGTGACCCAACCGGGCGTTGTCTTCGGAAGGCTGCTGGCAGCTTCACCAGTTGCCGCTCCAGTCCCTCTGACGGCCTAAAGGGAGCTAGCCAGCCCGGCCAATCCGGGCTTCAAAATGGTTCCCGCTGAGTGAAGTCAATTGGCAATAAAGAGATGTTGCAGAGTCGAAGTTGACGAACAAAAAAAAGTTCCCTGGCTGGGAAGATGGGTAAGATCCTTCTTGGATCTTGTCCTACATCTTCGCTCCGGGGTTGAACCTCTTCATCATCCTCTTCATAGTCATCTTGCCCATGCCTCCTCTCATCCCCTTGAGCGCCTTTTGCATGGCCTGATGGGATTTGAGCAATTCCCTGACCAGCTCGGGCGAGGCGCCGCTCCCCTGGGATATGCGCTTGATGCGCGAGGCGGTGATGATCTTGGGATCCTCCAGCTCTGCCGCAGTCATGGAGTCCATCACCACTCGGTATTTGTCCAGCCGGTCTTTGGTCATCTGGTACTCTTTGTCCGAGAGTTCGACCCCCATTCCTCCCAGGGGGAGCATCTGCATGATCTGCTTTAAGGGTCCCAGCTTGTTCATGGCCTCCATCTGCTGGTACATATCCTTCAGGGTGAACTTGCCCCGCATCAGAGACTCGACGTCCATCTCCTGCTCGGTCTGCACCTCCTGTGCCCGCTCAATCAGGGTCTTGATATCGCCCATGCCCAGCATGCGGGATATGAATCGGTCGGCCTCGAACTTCTCCAGATCTGCAGGCGTCTCGCCCACACCGATGAAGGCCACTGAGGTCTTGGTCTCAGCTACTGCGGAGAGCGCGCCCCCACCCTTGGCAGTGCCGTCCAGCTTGGTGATGATCACCCCAGTGATGTTGACTGCCTCGTTGAATGCCCGTGCCTGCTCGCTGGCCTGCTGGCCCAAAGCGGCGTCCATCACCAGAAGCTTCTGGTCGGCGTTTACAACGGCATGAATGTCCTTCATCTCCTGGATCAGGTCCCCTTCCAGGGCATGCCTGCCTGCAGTATCGACGATTCGGATATCGTACTTCTTGGTGGCCTCCAGACCATTTTTGGCCACGGCCGGTGCATCGGGATTGCCCTTCTCCCCATAGAAGAATATGCCCTGCTTCTCGCACAGGGCCTTGAGCTGATCGAACGCTCCCGCCCGGAAGGTGTCAGCGCAGATCACCGCCGTGCGTAGGCCCTTCCTCTGAAAGAAGGTGGCAAGCTTCGCCGCAGTGGTGGTCTTTCCCGAGCCCTGCAAGCCCACCAGCATGATGTTCTGCTTTTTCAGGGGAATATCGGCCCCGCGGCCCACCAGGTTGATCAGCTCCTGGTAGACGATGTTGATCACGTGCTCGCGCGGGTTCATCCCCGGAGCGGGCTTCTCATCCAGGGCTCTGGATTTGATGGTGTTAGAGAGCTGCATCACCAGCTTCACATTCACGTCCGCCTGCAGGAGAGCGCGTTGGATCTCCCGCACCGCCTCATCCACCAGGGCTTTGTCTATCTTGTTCGCTGAGGCAATCTTCTTCAGGGCATTGCGCAGCGATCCGCCTAAGTTGTCCAGGACCATAATGCTTCGGGGAGCTTGTGGTCTCTAAACCATATAAATTGTTCCTTGAGGCTGGTGCGAGAGTTACGGGCATATAATTTTTTTGCTTGCGGTGCCACTGACCGGGCTGATAAAACCGGATTGTCGCCAGGGTGAGGCCCAGGGAGAGGTCGTTCCGGTTGGCAAATTTCACCGTCCACTCCCAGCTCATTATATCCCCATCGCCTGCTTCGTCCTCATTGAAGGGCGATCCATCTTCGTTTTCCTGGGAACCTTGGGGAAGAGATTGCTGAAAAAAATCGGCCTGCATGGCCAAGTATTTATTCCATCCCGTCGATTATACTATAGAAATATGATCTTCTGCAATCTTTGCAAATGACAAATTGATCACTGTTGCCATTGTAAGGGAGATGAAAGATAATGGGAAAGACCTATTCGACCGGGCTGATCATATCGCCGGCAGAGATTCAGCATAATATGGCCATGTTTGCCATCACAGCAAAGCTTCTCAGGGCAGTGGAATATCCATCCTCTTTTGATTGGAGAGACTACCAGGGCAAGGACTTCACCACACCCATTCGCGATCAAGGGAAATGCGGCAGCTGCGTTGCCTTCGCTACCGTCGCCCTGATGGAGTCCATGATGGAGATAGTAAAAAAAGATCCCAAACTGCAGCCCGATCTATCCGAAGCTTATCTCTTTCCCCGCGGTGGCGGAAGGTGCGAGAGCGGGGCTCAGTTCATGCGTATGCTCATGGCGGCAGAGTCCGGGGTTTGCGATGAGCTCTGTTGTCCCTATTCCGGAGACTGGAAGCCATGCCCTGATTTCAAGAGCAGACTTGTCGCCATAACCTCCTATAAGACGATCTACAGCGCAGAGCAGGCCAAATCCCACATTGCCTCAACTGGGCCGCTGATGACCGGCCTGGCGGTCTATACCGACTTCTTCGACTACGAAGGGGGGATCTACAGCCAGGATTACGGAGACTTCGCCGGCAACCATGCCGTTCTGCTCGTGGGCTATGATGAGGGAGAGGACTGCTGGATAGGGAAGAACTCCTGGGGGCCGACCTGGGGGGAGAAAGGGTGGTTTAAGATCAAGCAGGGAGAGTGTGGCATGGGCTCAGCCTTCCCCTTCTATTCTGCGGCCATAGGCTCTGGTCCTGTTCCACCATCGCCAGGGGCACCTGACATTACCGTGCCGATTGATGGCACCATGTATGTCACTATGACGAAGGCCGGAACGGAAGGTGCGATGATGCTGGTGAACAACACCGAGATCGGGCCCCTCACCCTGGGCGAGACGGTGAGCGCAGGGGAGTTCAAAAAGGGAGATGCCATCTACTTTGCTCTAAAGGGCATCTCTGATGGGAACGCCTGCTTCCCGGTGGGCTGGAGGAAATGGACTCTGAGGCTGGGTGGAGGAAATTATGAGTTTAGGGTTCAGGTGAAGTAGCTTCATTCCTGCCGGCTGATTTGGCAGAAGGCTTGCTCAGACTTGTACCCTGATCTTCCTTCTCCTTTTTAGTATTGGCAATATTGGGCCCTACAGCGGCATGGGCATGAATAAAAAGCAGGGGCAAGCCTGCTATTATTCAGCTGGGGATAACCACAAGGTTTATTATCATTATAGTTCGAGTCGGCATCTGCCGTGATGAAATGGCGTTCGGATCCAGGAAGAACGGTATTGACGATTCGATTATCGGTAGCATTTCATTCCGTTCTGTGAGAAGCGGACGAGATGCGCATATAGGAGGATTAACATGAAAAAAATTTTTGGTATTTTGGTCATGGCCACCATGCTGGCAATGATGGCAACCGCAGTTGCACAGATTCCATCAGAAGCAGTGAAGGAGAATCGAATAAATATCTCCACCTTCGAGCCGACGGTTAAAAATCCATTTGATCCAGCATATGTCTGGGGTAATCCATACGCAGTGGCCCTCTCCGGAACAAGCCCCGCCATATTCCAGAACATCGCCTTCAAGAAGAGTCCTGGCGGTATATCAGCGGCATCATACACCGAGAGCATAAATAAGTTCTTAGCCTATGATCCCGATGGCGGCAAGAGCAATATCACCGTAAATGCAGCCAAGGTGGGGCTGACTGCTAAGACCGCTTATGTTGGCAGCAGCGTAAAGCAGAGCGCTGTTGTGCCCCAGACAACCGCTGCCCCTCAAATTCCGGCGGATGCATTGAACGCCACTATCTGATCGCCCTTCTCTTGGGGACCTGCTTCCACCCCTTCTGGGGCTGTGGTCATTTAATCCCGTCCGCAGCCCCAGAAGTGATGAACGGGGTGACAATTCCCCTCTTATTTATGCACCGGACAGATCCTCCTCGGCTGATTTGGAAGAATGAAAGGCCACTTTTAAGTAAAAATGATTTATGGGCTGGCTGGCCTATGGGATCTCTGCTTGAGGATCAGTCCATCTCCCCTTCTTCCACCGCTTCTCTTGGAGCCAGCATCAGATCGTTGAACAGTAGGATCTCAATCACCTGGGCCACATAACGCCTCTGCTGGAATCTCTGGATATCCTGGTTCATCTTCAGCTCGGCATCGACCTGCACCCGGATCAGGCTGAGCCTCATATCCCTCTGCTCCTCCTCCTTGATACATAGGCCGCATATCTCTTTGAGCAGCCAAGGGAGCCTCATGGGGTTGCCCAGTGCTCGGGCCACCAGGAGGATATAGCTCTTAGGCTCTTTTACCTCATCCTCACCAGTGAGAAGCATCAGGTCTTCGAGAGAGAACTTCTCGCCGTTTATCTCTATGCACTCATTCAAATAAAATCACCTTGCAGTATCCTCTCGCAGAGGCGGAGGTCCTCTGCCACATTCACGTTCACTGCCAGTTCTATCCTCTCCAATATAAGATGGTAGTCCTCCTGCTCTCTCTCGATCTCTTCGCCGTCCAGCACATTTATCCCCGAGGGAACGATCAGCTGGCCCTGGTAGTTGAAGAGGGAATCGGGGCGGCGGCCCAGACGGCGGTGCAGATCCAGTGGAGTATGGGTGGATAGGGCGGGCTCAGGACGAACATCATAGACCTCGATTATATTGTCGATCAGTTCGCTTGTGATCAGGGGCAGATCGGCCATGATGATCATAATGGGATCGGTAGCCTCTGCTGCCTTCACCGCACTGATCATATCCGGGACGAAGCCCATACCCGGAGTGTCCAGCACGGACAGGTTCCAGTCCAGAGCCCAGGCCCGGGTTAGGGGCACATTATCCGTTATGGCAATGTGAATCCTCTCTATCGAGCTCTCCTCCAGGGCCAGGACCACATACTCGATCAGCCTCCGGCCGAAGATGGTCACCATGGGCTTCTCCCCCTTCTTCAGGCGGGAGCCCCGCCCTCCAGCCATCACCAGAGCGTCCAGGGCAGAACACCTCCCAATCCCAGAGCGGCAGCGAGGGCAGTCACCCTAGCCAGTTCATTAGTCGCCCCTATACCATCGCCGCTCCCTCCTCCAAAGTTCCTCTTCGAGACTCCTACCAGATAAAGAGCGGCCAGCTGGGCCGAGGCCAGGACCGCCAGGCCGAGAGCGCCCAAGGCGAAAGAGCAGATGGCTGCGGATATGACCAGTCCGAGGAGGAATTGGCCCCGATCCGTCCTCTGGATCATAATCTGCCCAAAACCCTTCTGCAGGGGGCTGGAAAAAGCGGCAAATGAAATCATGGCCTCTTTGGCACTGACTTCGGCGGTGAGAACTGCCAGGGGCACAAGACCCGCCGGCAGGCTGGAGAGGACGGCAAATGCCGCCAGGATGAGAACGACCATATAAAGCCCACCCCCGGTTCCCAGGTATACGTCCTTCATGGCGGCGATCTTCTTCTCCTTCGTCCCGTGGGCGACCACTCCATCAGCAAAGTCCGCCAGGCCATCGATGTGGTTTATGCCGCAGAGCCAGTAGATAGCGACTATTACCACCACAGCTGCCAAGCTCGCCGGAAATAGCTGCAGAGCAATGAAAGAGACTGCTCCTAAGATTGCCCCTAAAACCATACCAACCAGGGGAAAGACATAGACATGGTTCATCAGGGCCTCCACCCCCTCCATGGATATGCCTACCGGTATGGTGGATAGCCAGCCGAAACCTGATTTGAGGGCGAATAGCAGGTCTTTCAATTTCCGTTCCTCAGATCCGCTGCTGCTCTGGTGTACATATTGGCTGAGACCCCGCCGATCAGGCCGGCCAGAGCATCGTCAAGGAAAGGTCCCAGCTGGGAGAGTATACCCGGTTTGGCCTTGTCATAGCGCACGTAATCGAAGAGCCCCTTATAGCCGCCCACATACTTGGCTATGCTAAGGCCTAAGACCTCGTCCGCGATAAGGCAGGTTAGATCGTTCTCATAATCTGACGGTTTGAGATTGGGGAGGTTATGCCTCTCTCCCTCCGACTCCAGGAGGAGTGCGGCATAGATAAGAAGGGCCAGATTGGGATCGGATAGGGCGAGGCCCATCTCCTGCTTGAATACCGCTTCTGCTCTTTCGCGCGTCTCCACTCCGGGATGGGGGAAGTAAAGCTCCATTGCTGCCGATACGATCTCCTCTTCTGTGATTCCTCTGCTCTTCAGCACATCTCTGATATCTCTGGATTCCATGATAGGACATGCATGGATTGGGTAGGATAAAAGAATATCCCGATCTCGCGAAGTTTTATAAGCTCTGATGCCGATATATATTTGAGGAAACTCCATGAAGACCATGGTCAAGATTTTCGTAGATCACGAGCATCTCGTCAGAGTTATCAATAGCTTGACGGAATTAGGAATCACTGGCTTTTACCTCATCGAGTATCAGGGAATGGCGCCCGCCAGCTGGAAGAGCTTCCAGCTGAGCGAGGACCCTGATCTAGCATTGAAGGCCATCCGAGATCATTCAGAGCCCGGAGTGATGGTCAATACGGTAGTAGGTTCTGATAAATGCCAGCAGCTCATCAGGCAGCTCGAGGAAGCTTTAAAAGGGATAAGGTTCACCATCATCGGGCACCAGGTTAGTTCGATAAAAGTAAGAGGAGACGATAATAATCATGCCAAACCTAAATGATGAGGTGGAAGCGGCCCTGGGAATGATCAGGGAAGGCCTTCGCGTGGATGGCGGAGACGTTGAGCTTGTGGACATCAGTGATGGCATTGTGACCGTAAGGCTGCAAGGACACTGTGCGGGTTGTCCTTTCTCCCAGATGACCCTGAAGAACTTCATCGAGAAGGAGCTCATGAAGAGTGTCCCTGGTGTCAGAGGCGTTCAATCGGTCTGAAAAAAAGGGATTGGTTTCTCTGTGATTTGAGGACCAATGAAACTGTCGAGTTTTATCCCTTGAAGTTGACCAAGGAGTCTATGATATGTTCCCAACTAAGAAGGTACAGAGTCTGGTAGGAAGCAAGATTCAGGTGGAGATGAAGGGATCACCGCGATATGTCCTGGAAGGGGTTCTAAACAGCGTGGATGAGTACTTAAACCTGCATCTTTTGGAGACCGTGGAGTTGATTGGAGGCGAGAAGACTCGCTCTTTGGGATCGGTCATCCTGCGTGGCAATAATATCATTCTCATCAGTCCGGTGGAGTGAGAGATAGGGATGTCTGTCGAGGAAGCATTAGAATACATTAAATCACATCCTGAGGGAGCTTTGCAAAGCGACCTGTGGAAGGTTCTGAAGATCGATTCCAGGAAATGCTCTCGCATAGTGGCCAAGCTGCTAAAAGAACGCTTTATCACCAGAGAGGTGGAATCGGTCGAAGGCATCAGGACCTATAGGCTCTTTTGCGTCAGCAGGCCTCGCGGCAGACGTTTTGATCCCCTGATGGCTCTGGATGCATTCGAGCCTTGCGCCGGCTGCATCGAAGAATGCATCCCTGAGCATTGCGCCAGCCTGAGCGAATGGATCTTTTCCATTGTGATGAGCTCAGACGAAGAGGCACCCTCGGATTCGATTCAAGGAGATGAGGACAGCCAGTCTTTGCCCTCTTCTTCATCTTAAGCCCGCGTTTTTTCAGCGAAGAAAGAATAATTGGCAAGCCAGCTCTTGCCTGCAGATCGATAAAACCGGTAAAAAGAAATTCAGGTGCTTATCTGATCTGCGCCAAACCCTTTCTTGACCAGGATATCCTTGATTCGCTGGATATGATTGCCCTGAAGTTCAATCAGACTGTCCTTTACCGTCCCTCCGCAGGCCAGCTTTGACTTCAGATGAGTGCACAGCTCCTGCAGATCGATCTCATGGGGATCAATGCCCTGGATAACTGTCACCTCTTTCCCATACCTGCGCTTCTGGACTTTGACAACGATCCTTTGCTGCTCTTTGGCAACCTCCTCGCAGATGCAAAGCTCCTGGGGAAGGCCGCAGACGGCACACATTTGAGAACTCATTTGGTGGCAGTTACCTCCATAAATGTACCTCAATAAAGCTGATTATGCTATTTTAATCTGATGGTGACATCAGATCCTCTTTTGCTCTTGTCTTCTCATCTCATTCAACTTTCTTGATACGATCTCCAGCAGGAATATCAGCAGGGCGAACAGGAGCAAGGCGTCTTTCCTGGATACTCTCTTTTCCACCACCTTCTGGCTGACCCGAGAGGCTTCTGCAATCAAGCTCCTTTCTGCCTCCTCCTCAGTGAAGACCTTGCCCCCGTTGGACATGATCAAGCCGGGAAGATCGGGATTGAATCCGATGTATCTGTACTCCAGGGGGTAGTTGACAGCCACTCCGTACTCTCCTATATAGTAGATACCGCTGCTGTTAGGGGTGAAGGTTGCCAGGTATCTATTGTCCCCTACCTTCTCCACATTTGCCTCCGGCAGGCTTGGCCGGGATTTGCTGTTTATAGTGATCTGCAGGGAGGTGTCTTTCCAGCCGTCCTCCCCTTCCACCCTATCCATCTCCGGCCGGGGGTCTCCCACCGCCCAGTTGACGGCAGAGGAGATAAGCTGAGAGCTGGGGCTGCTATAGAGCGGACCAGCCCAGGCATTGCCGTTGTCCGTGGTGAGGGCTGCCACTCTACCCAGGCCGTAGCGCCAAACCGTGAGGACCGGCTTGCCATCGGCCAGTGCCACCAGCTTTATAGAGCCTGATTTGGGGGTGACATCATTGAATCCGCTGATGGAGGCGTTCAGCTCCAGATCGGAGGTGATATAGTGGTTCTGGTTGACCACCGCCAGCTCGTAGCTGGTGATGTTCTTCTCCTCCGGCCTTTGCTCATCGGCTAGAGGAGTGCTGATGGTGGTCAGGGAATCTGGATAGACGAAAGAGGTGAACTCCGAGCCAGTGCTCCTGGCAATATCCGGGAAGCTCCCAGTCATGCCGGGGATGGCCTGGACTTGGATCAGCCTGGTGGTGATATTCATCTCCCGGATCAGATCCTTGGATCGGGCCACCACCTCCTCATAGTTATGGAGGTTTCCGTCCGAGAGAACGATGATCTCTCCTTTCCCACCGCTGGCCTGGATCATATCCCTAGCCAGCTCCAGGCCCGAGTCAAGATAGCTGTTTTCCGTTCCCGTAGGGGCGAGGGTGGCGATCCTGTCCGCAAGGACGTTCTGGCTTCGGGAGAGGGGGACGGGATCGATTACATTGTAGGCTCGGGTCCCAAAGACCACCAGTCCAACATTGTAGTCCTGAAACTGTGGCGACCCCAATAGCTCCACCGCCAGAGCCTTCTCATAATCGAGCAGGGTGGTTCCATCTTTGGTGAGAGTGGACAGGAGGCTGAAGGATATGTCCAAGACGAAGATGAGCGTCTTGCCTCCTTCGAAGCGGCTGGGGAAGGACTGGACCGGAAGGAACTTCTCCAGAGTCGAGTTGCGGTATTCTCCCAGGTCATATGAATCCTTGCCACCCACGACCACCAGGCCGCCTCCCTCGCGCACGTAATCCTCCAGCCGGTCGAGGCTCGATCGATATTCGATATTGTCAAGGATGATGGACTTATAGCCTTGCAGGTTGGGAGGGAGCTCTGGGACTGTGGTCAGCATATAGAGGTCATCTAAGTTCTGGGCCAGAGGGGAGTCGCCAAAAGCGAGGAGGAGGACCTCCGGCTTGGGGACGACGTATATCGACTTCAGATAGACGTCGTTTACTGGCTGCATATCTGGGGCGATCTCCGCTCTAAGGATATGGTTTCCCGTCTCCAGGAAGGAATGAGAGATCTTGATGGAAGCGCTCCCATTGGCCTGGATCTGATCGCTGTAGATCTGCTTATCATCAGCATAGACCGATAGGATGCCGCTGTAGTTCAAGGAGCTTCTCACCACCACTCGGAATGGATATTCTCCTGCCAGGACGGCGGTGTTCGCCCCGGATATCTCCACTCCTGCATCAGCTCTCACCGGGTCGATGGCCAGGGCGAAGACAGTGCTATTCGAGCTCCTGGCCAGGGCGAGAGCGTCCTCCAGTGATCGGCCGTTATTGCTGTAGCCGTCCGTCACCAGGAGGATTGTGCTTCCTGGGAGGGCATGCTGGAGGATCCTGTCTCCTAGAGGAGTCGATTGGCCGGAGAATGTGCTGAGAGAGGCCCCTGTCAGATCGGCTATACGGGCCGCTACATCTGGATCGAATACTGCCATCGACCCGGTCTTATCCTCCAGGATGGTTATGCTCGGTTTCTGAGACTGGACTACCTGGGTCTGGACAAAATAGGGATTGGCAGCGGCGGCCAGTATCAGGCAGAAGATCAGCAGTCTGGAGAGGGCGAGGATCTTATTCCCTGCCCGGTATTGGATATAGAGCAGTCCCAGCAGGGCCAGGGGTGGCAAGGCCCAGAGAAGCTCCGGGCGGCCGAAGTAGAGCCCCTGGATCATGTCTCTCTCCTCCAGCGCATGATTATGAGCTCCAGGATGATGGCCAGTATGGCTAAAGCTATCAACCAGGGGGACAGATCCCTCTCTACAATAGCATTGCGAACCACTCCTGAAAATTCGCCCTCCTCAAAATTCCGGCTGCGCCTAAGGGAGGACTCAGTGGGGTTGTACATATTCGCCGCCACTGCCCGTCCCTGGAAGCGATAGATTCCCACTTCATCCAGGACAATGGTGCTGGCGAGCAGGCTCCCTCCGGGAGTCTGGATGGTGGATTGCTCTCCCAGGGCCATGATCTCCCCCGTCTTGCGGTTGGCGTCCTCTATATCCGGTGCTCCGGTCATCCAGTTGACCATCTGATACCAGAATATGGGGTATTCTGGGCGCAGGTAAAAATCGGATTCTATCTCCAGGCCATTGTAGATCACTATTCCCTCTCCCAGCCTCCAGTAGGCGAGGATGGGAACCCCATTAGCCTCCACCATGGTGGTGGCTCCGCGGCGAAGAGTGGCCTCCGGGTAAGCATAAATGCCGATCTCATCGAAGTGCAGGCCCTTGGCAAAACCGGCGTTTCTCACCCAAAGCCTGGTGGGGCTGGAGAGCTTTCCCGTTACCCTCACTGGAAGATACTGGGGGCTCTCCAGATCGAAGGGGAGGTATATCACCCGGCCGCCATCGATGTAGCGGTTGAGCTCGCCGTTCACTGAGGCATTCCTTGCCAGCACAATCAGATCGAAGTCCGAGTACCTACCTTTGGTCATAACCGCTATGTTGGGCAGGGACTGGAGGGCTTTTAGGGCCGGTCCGGGCTCGCCCAAATAGAGGACTTTTTTTTGGGCTTGGTCTGGTACATAGACATAAGCCTGGTTGTCCCAAGAGATGGCGTCCTCCAAATCCAGGGTGATGGTATTCACCCCCGGATAGGCGGTGAAGGACAGGTAGTAGTCGCCATCCTGGGGGATCGAAACCTCCTGGCTGGTCCTGCCACCTGGACCGGTGATGATGATGGGCACCGTCCTGGCCGGGCCATAGTTGTGAATCAGAGCGGTGTGGTTGGCATATCCCGATCCCGGCACATTCCAGCCCTCGATCAAGGCTAGGTTATCTCCTCCTCGGTATGAGTCGGCAAAGACTATCCCTACCCGGCCACCAGACTGGATGAGATTGCGGCTGATATCGGGGTCATCACCCATCCAGCTGATGAAGTCGGAGACCAGCAGTATATCCCCGCCCGTGCTGCCAAGGAGGATGCTCGCTTGGGTCAGTGCGCTGGAGAGGTCGGCTGAGACCGCGGCCGGCTCGAGCTGCCTGAGGGCATCGCGGGCCTCGGCCGGGCTGCCCTCATTAAGGACGGTCTGAGGAACGTTTTTTGCTAGGATGATGCTGATTTTCTCATAGCGGTCAAGGTATGAGAGGATGATTTTCTGGGCAGAGGAAAACGAGGCCTGCATGCTGGCCGAGCCGTCCAGGACCACTGCCAGATGGCTGCTTGCCGGACCCTGCTCGCTGGTGAAAGGCCCGGCGGCGGCCAGGGATAACGAGCAGATGGCCAAGAGCTGGACCCAGAAGAGGGGATCAGATATCAGACGGCTGATCACTGCAGTTCGTTTTGCTTCCCCCTCCCGGAGAAACTGGGTGGAGGAGAAGCGGATCTCCTTGGGTCGAGGGCGGATGAGGTAGATTATCACCAGGGGTATTATGCCGAGTAGGCCCAGAAGGGCAGTGGGATTGCTGAAGGGCATTGAAAAGACAATTCCTGAAGAAGTATGAAAAGCTTTGCGCAGGCAATAAATATGATCGAGATCGAGGCTACTGCTGTATCCTACCCAAACTGAGGTATCTGGTTATGGTCAGCGCCATGGAGATTTATATGCTATTGCCCAAGACCAACTGCAAGAAATGCGGGCTCCCCACCTGCATGGCTTTTGCCGTGGGCCTATTGGGCAGAGAGAAGAAGCTGGAGGAGTGCACTCCTCTATTCGAAGAGAAGAAGTACGAGGCGAAGCTCGCCAAGCTGAAGGATATCGTGGCTCCTCTGGAGAGCGCCTCTGAGACCGGGCTGATCATTCATCCAGAGAAGTGTTTTGGCTGCGGCAACTGCGTGATCGCCTGTCCGGTGAACGTGGCTGCCGAGCCCACCAGGTGTGGCGCAGGCCTCGGTCCGGAGGGGGATCGTGTGATCCTTCGGGTGGAGGACGGAGTGGTGGTGGCCAATAACCTGCAAGAATGCCGGCGCTTCGGGCCTAATCGGGTCTTATGCAATGCCTGCACTGCCACCTGTCCGAGCAAGGCCATAGAGTTCGTCTGAGGTGATGCAGATGACAGAATTCAATTACAAGACCTGCACTGGCTGCTCGCTCATATGTGAGGACATACTGTTTCCTGATGCTGTTTCTGGGTCCTTCTCCCATGCCAAGAACCTCTGCCGTAAAGGCCAGGCTCACTATAAGGCCCTGTTCAGTGAAAGGGCTGAGCCTCTAGTGGAGGGCAGTGAGGTTTCTTTAGATCAGGCGATAGAAAAGGCAGCGGAGATATTGAGGAAAGCCCGCGCGCCTGTGATATACGGCTGGTCCAATTGCACCCTGGAGGCGCAGGAGGCGGGGCTCGCCCTGGCGGCGAAGATCGGGGCGTTCGTTGATGATCCCTCCAGCTACTGCGAGGGGCAGCTCATGGAGAGGATACTCTCCGGGAAGATCCCCAGTTGCACTCTGGATGATGTGCGCAACTTCGCCGATACCACCATATTCTGGGGTTCGGATCCATCTAGCACCCAGCCCCGGCACCTGTCTCGGTTCTCCTATTTCCCCCGAGGCGAGAAAAGGCAGAAGAGTTATGAGGAGGAGAGGACCTGTATTGTGGTGGATGTGAGGGAGTCACCCACCGCCAAGCTCTGTCCCAACACCACCTACCGGGTCATGCCGGGCGAGGATCTGCAGTTCCTGGAGGCGGTACTGGCGGTGCTGGAGGGGAAGATCCCCAGGTTCGGGGACAAGAAGAAGATGATTGAGCTTGGCTCCATAATCAAGAAGACCGAGTACGGGGTGATCTTCCCCGGTCCGGCTATGCTCGACTCTCTGCGGGATCAGATGGACCGGTTCGAGGAGCTGGTTCGCCGGCTGAATGAAGTCACCACATTCAAGGTAGTTCCCATGACCGGCCAGTACAACTCCCGCGGATTCAGCCAGCTATTGTTCGACCGGACAGGAAGGGTCAAAGGGGTCAGGTTCGCTGCCTCCGGAGAGGCGGCGGCGGAAGCTCCCAGCCTGGTGGAGGCGGTGAAAGGAGCGGACGGCATTTTGGTCCTGGGCTCTGATCCCCTGCTGGATCTGCCTATTGGCCTGGCGAGGGCTTTTGCTGCTGCCCCCATCATCGCCATCGATCCCCGTCTCTCCCTGACCGCAGATGTTGCTCGAGTGGTGATTCCCTCTGCCATATCCGGTCTGGAGACCGGGGGCACAGCTCTGAGAACGGATGGGGTGAAGGTCACCTTCGAGCCATCGATAAAGAGCGACCATCTTGCGGATGAACAGATTTTGACCAGGATCATGGAGGAGATTTAAGATGGCAGTGGATGTGAAGGTGGTCACCTACCGGGATATCTTCCAGTACGGAGCGGAAAAGATGGGATTGCACTCGGAGGAGTACCTCAAACTAAGTGCCAGCATCATCCTGGACAAGCAGGACATGGCCCGCCTGGGGGTGGCGGAAGGAGGGAAGGTAACAGTGGAAAACGAGCTGAACCGGATTGTGGTGAATGCCACTGCCTCTGCCGATAAGCCCCATCCGGGCCTGGCTTTCATGATAAAAAGTCCCTGGTCCAATCAGCTGGAGGGGGATGAGTCCTGCCTGCCCGGAGTTGCGGGGGTCAGGGGTATTCGGGCGAAGGTATCCCCCAGCACTGAAGGCATCACCCAGATGGATGAGATCCTGCAGAGGCTGCGGGCCTAGGCCGACTCCAAGAAAGGAGGATTCTGAGATGAATCTGATCTCCATTGCCGACCTCTCTCGAGAGGACATCCTGCGGCTGATCCAGAGCGCTGAGGCCTTCCGGGCCAGGCGCGGCAGCCACGGCCGGCCCCTGGAGGGAAAGAGTCTGGCCATGATCTACGAGAAGCCTTCCACCAGGACCCGGGTCAGCCTGGAGGTGGCGGCCTGGGAGCTGGGCGGCCATCCTCTCTACCTATCATCAAGCGAGCTGCAGCTGGGGCGGGGGGAGACGATCGCCGATACCGCCCGGGTGCTCTCCCGTTATGTGCATGGCATCACCGCCCGGGTCCACTCTCACGGCACTGTCCTCCAGCTGGCAGAGCACGCCAGCGTCCCGGTGGTCAACGCCCTCTCCGACTGGGAGCATCCCCTGCAGATCCTGGCGGATCTGGAGACCATGCAGCAGAGCTTCTCCCGTCTGGAAGGCCTGCGGATCGGCTGGATTGGGGATGGGAATAATGTCTGCAACTCCCTGATCCTGGCCGCGGCCATCCTGGGGATGAAGATCACTGTGGCCTCCCCGCCAGGGTATGAGCCCAAGCCAGCGATATTGGAAGAGGCCCGGGCCCTGGGGGGAAGCCCGAGGGTGGTGGAAGAGCCGGAGGAGGCGGCCGGAGGGGCGGATGTGCTGGTCACCGACACCTGGGTCTCCATGGGGGATGAGGCGGAGGAGGCGGAGCGCTTGCGGGTCTTCGGAAGGTATCAGATCAACTCCCAGCTCCTGTCCGCTGCGGCGGAGGAGGCCATTGCCCTGCACTGCCTGCCCGCCCACCGGGGGCAGGAGATCACCGATGAGGTGATGGACGGGCCCAGGTCGCGGGTGTTCGATGAGGCGGAGAACCGTATGCACACCAGCAAAGCGGTGATGGCCTGGCTGATGGGAGAGAAGCAGTACGAGAAGTGATGGCCTTTGATTCAGATAGGCGCTCAAAGGGCTCGCCGGTATAAAGATAAGCTGGATATAGTCTTCAAGAGGACGGGGCAGGTGCAGGAGTGGCTGGCTGAGGTCTCAGAGGACGAATTTTTAGAGGATGACAAGACTATGCTTGCCGTCTACAAGGCTTTTCAGGAGGCGGTGGAGGCCAGCCTGGATCTGGTGGCCATGATGTGCAAGGATCTGGGCATCACCTCCCAGGATGATTACAGCAACCTGGAAAGGCTCGCTGCTCTTTCCGCCCAGTCCCGAGAGGTTCTCATTGAGGCCAATGGCCTTCGCAACCATCTGGTCCACAGGTACAACAGAAGAGACGATCTCCTGGCCATGCAGAGCATGAAGGACCTGGAGGGCGGGATTGTCGCCTTCGGAGAGGAGGTGGAGGGATGGCTGGAGAGGGAGTTGCTGAACGGCTAGGAAAGGAGCTGCAGTTTCTGCTAGAGCCCTCCTGGGAGAAGAGGGTTTTAGGAGTGCTGCTCTACGGCTCCTGGGCGCGGGGCGATGCCGGGCCGGATAGCGATATAGACCTGTGCCTGGTGGCCCCGGAGGAAGAGGATAGGTCGGGGCTGTGGCGGGAGTTCGTCTCCCATCTTCGTTCTGAGAAGTACGACCTGAGAATCTTCGAGATCCTGCCGCTGCATATCAAGATGGCAGTGATAGAAGAGGGTATTGTTCTCTGGTCGCGGGATGTTCTGGAGCTGTATGAGTACTTTTATCCCTTCCGGCGGGAGTGGGATGATCAAAAGCACAGGCACGATCTCTCCCCTGGGGAGATGAGAGAGCTGATAGCGGCGGCCAGGAGGGCGCGGAAGGGCGGGGGGACCGAAGGGATCGTAGAAGGATAGATAGCTTTGAGCCCTATTTCTTCTTAGTTCCTATCTGCCTCTGGTGAAATCAGGATGCTCAGACCTCACCACAAAGGCACGAAGGCACAAAGGAAATTTTCTGCAGCAAATTGCCCGCGCAATTGAGCGTTGAGCCTCATAATCCATTGGCTTCGATATGTTTTTATCCACCGCGAAGCAATGAAGGCCAAGCCCCTTACTACCAGGGGGCGAGGTTATCAGAAAATCGATAGCAATCGCGGGGGTTGCCAAGTGGTTAAAGGCGCAGGGCTTAGGACCCTGTCACGAAGGTGTTCGCGGGTTCGACTCCCGTCCCCCGCATTACTGATAACTGCCACGAGTTGGCATGATAGCTACCCGCTAAAGGCAAAGTGCTACTCAAATCTAAACTGAAAGCCACTGCTCGCGTCTGATCTCTCCTTCCTTCAAAATCTGCCCCAGAAGTCCAACACTAAAATCCTGGCCATGATGAGGATTGGGAATGGTCAATATATGGCCCCTTCGCCAGCTTTTTAATCATATAGGAATGGCCTGATTCCGGATAAGGTCCTTCGAATCCCAACTTTCCGAGCCGTAGGATAAGCTCTTGCCTGGAGACGGGAAGAAGTCTAGACAAATGCTATCGGCTCCGCAGAGACGTCAATGGTAAGGCCATCGATGGAAGGAATTGTATCGCCCATTCTTAGCCGCAGTGCTATCCATTCTTTGATGACTTCAATAAGATCTTGACGGCACTCTTCAATGCTATCACCGATGGCAATCACGCCCTGCAGGCCTGTTACGGTGGACATGTAAGTACCATCTTCAAAGACCTCGTATTTCGTATGCCTCAAACAGGCCGGCGTTAATTATATTAACCCCTTGTGACACAAATAATAACACAAATAATTTGTCTTAAATTTTAAGGAGAGGACCAAATGAAAAAGACCATGCGATTCTTACTAGCCGGATCGTAGTATTGTTTGCATGTACTTTTGCAGCCAGTGCTGTCAAACCCGATGGTGACAACTCCCATCAAAAGACAATTGCAGTGGCCAGGTATGGTTCAATTCAAGAAGCTGTGGATGCTGCAGAAGGTGGAGAAAGAATATTGGTACAACCAAGGACCTATCAAGAGAATGTAGATATCGATAAGTCCGTCGATATAACAGGGGTAAATGCGGCCCGCCCCATTGTGGTAGATGGTTCTGCCAATAAGGATTCCGTATTCACAATCTATGAAGGTGCGGAAGTTACACTCTCGCACATGACCATTACAGGAGGAAGCGGTACCGACACAGGATTGGGATATGGTCATGGTGGAGGTATAGACAACAGAGGCGACCTAACAGTAATCGATTGCGTTATCACGGACAACACGGCCGGTAGCGCCGGTGGCATTGGCAATAGTGGTGAATTGGAGGTAATTGGAACCACGATATCCTACAATACTGCTGGGGTAAATTATGAGGGTGTGGTAATTGGAGGCGATGGTGGCGGCATCTATTCTGTGGGCCCGCTGACTTTGAGTAATTGCGAAATATTTGGCAATACCGCCGCATGGGATGGTGGCGGGATCGTTGTTGGAGGAAATTCCGTTGCTGTAATCGATAATTGCAACATAAACGATAACGAAGCATTCGGTGGTGCAGCTTCCTGGCATGCTGGTGGCGGCATATTTATTACGGACGGTGGAAAAGCGACTTTGACAAACAGCGATGTTTCTGACAATACAGCTGCCCAGGGCAGTGGAGTAATGATTCTCTCATATCTTGGATCAGAAATAAATTCTGGTGAGGGAATACCACTCGATACAACCCAAATCCATGATAATATAGGAGGAGAAGATATCACTTATGTGTGATAAGACCGTTCCGTTCTTTTTTTCATGCAGAGTAACGAATTGGTTGAAAATGTCTCCGGAACATGCTGTTTTGAATAATGTACAGGAATTCACTAGCAGAGGGCCGATTCATATTAATCAAATTTTTGATGAGAATTAATAGCTAGCGATCACATTACTTCGAATTATTCAACACCGCACTATACCCAACGCAGCTTGGAATTGGTATGGTATCACACCTTGCTCCGCTTTCTGAACATCGACCAGGGTATTGTCCCGATTGTGATGTAAAATAGCAGTAATAATCCTGGCGATGTATTGGATGCTGCTTTAGCAGTGGCAGCATTCTGATCATGTACAAGAATTATAATAGGCACTATATCCATACTTGAGTTGTCTACCAAACAAGGAGGATACAAATACAAGGCTAGAGCCAGTAATAAATTATCTTGTCGATGTCCCGATTGCGATCAGGACTCTTTCCCCGCAGGTGAAAGGTCCGAATAGCGGACTGAAGCAGGTTATAACCGAGTTCCTGAACGCCGTGATGCTGTTTGAGGCGTATCTGCAGAGCGGTGCGCTTCCCTATGAGCGCAGCCCTCAGAGAAAGGCACACAGAAATGGCACTAGATCGAGAAACCTCAAGACCCGCGTTGGCGAATTAACCCTTGATAAGCCTCAGTTTAGAGAATTCCCATTTGAATCAAGCGTATTTGAAAGATACTGTCGTGTAGAGCAAGCTCTGCTAATGACGATCGCAGAATCATATATCCAGGGCGTTTCGACCCGAAAAATGGAGGAATTGGTCAAAAACTTCGGTTTGAACAGGTTATCTGCATCTGAGGTCTCTCGGTTATGCAAGATTCTCGATGAAAAAGTGGAGGAGTTCCTCAAGCGTCCAATTGAATTCAAGATTCGCTATCTGCTGGTTGACGCCACCTACTTCAAGGTGAGATGCGGTGCCCAATACAAGAGCAGGGCACTGCTGGTTGTAGTGGGAATTCGTGAGGATGGTCTCAGGGAGATCCTGGGCGCCAGCATAGCGGAATCGGAGGACAGCGGCTATTGGATGACGCTATTTAGAAGCCTCAAGGATAGAGGCTTAGAAGGCGTCGAGCTTGTGATATCGGATGCGCACAAGGGGATTCAAAAAGCAGTGGAATCGTCTTTTGTGGGAGCCTCCTGGCAATACTGCCATGTCCATCATTCCAGGGCGGTCCTGGAGAGCATTCCCAACAAGGACAAACAGTAGATCGCCGATAAGCTGAAAGAGGCATCGGATGACGAGATGAAGATGCAAGAACTGGCGAAGGAGCTGAGAGATCGAGGGTACGATCCNGCTGCAGAGACAATCGACAGGTTCAGATTCGATCTCTGGAANTATAANGCGTATCCNAAGGCCCATTGGAAGAGGATACGAACCACAAACATCATTGAGCGCATCAATAAGGAATTGAAGCGCAGAAGCNGACCTGTGGGAGCATTCCCGAGTGATCAATCCCTGATGAGATTGGCAGGATGCATCATGATAAATATAAATGATGAGTGGGTCACAGGTAAAAAGTATTTA
>JGI12104J13512_1000672_pt1 | contig 29997 bp, 27 predicted proteins | sample TerdegcTABiofilm_FD_13512 | JGI IMG/M metagenome (IMG submission 13512)
AAAAGGATTAATGTTATATCCATTTTTGAAAGTCAATCTTAAAGATCCAGAATTCCGAGAAGGAAAATACAGTGTTGAAAAAGCATATTATCAATCTAAGCTTGCACAAGTTATGTACACATACTGGCTAGCTGAGAAGCTTATTAACGATAAAGTTACTGTTAATTGTATTAGAGTTACAAATGTTAAAATTGATATTTTTAGATATCCCAACTTATCCAATTCCATGAAAAAATTATATTCAATGAAAAGTAAATTTTCAATTACACCAGAAGAGAAGGCAAAAGCATACACTTCACTCGCGTTAGATGATAAATATAAAGAGATAACTGGTAAGTATTTTGATGAAAATCTACGAATTGTAAAATCATCAGCATATAGCTACAAAAAAGAAAATCAAGAAAAACTAATGCAACGAACCTTTGATTTCATTAAGGATGTTTAAAACTAACTGACTATAAAAAAACACCTTTTTTCATAAATTAAAACTTAAATAAAAAGCTAAAAGAAATGATTATTGGATTAAAATCAAATATAGTTAAATTGGTAAAATATAATCCAAAGTGGGAAGAAGAATTCTTAATAGAAAAAATGAAAATATGGAATTTAATCCAAGATAAAATTATTGAAATTGAACATATAGGAAGTACCGCTATAAAAGGAATCCATGCAAAACCTATAATTGATATGGCCATTTCTATTAGAAAATTTGAAGATGGGCTAGAATGTGTAAAACCTTTAGAAAGTATTGGTTATTTATATCTAGGTGAAAATGGAATCCCAAAAAGGCATTATTTTAGGACAAATGATGAGATTGTAAAATTTCATCTTCATTTTTTTTTAATTTCTAGCAAAGAATGGGAAAATCATATATTATTTAGAGATTACTTGAATAAAAATAGAAATGAAGCGAAGAGATATGATAAATTGAAATTAACATTAGCAAAAAAATATAAAACAAATAGAGAGCTATATACTGAAGGCAAAACATCTTTTTGTAAAGAAATAATAGAAAAAGCAAGAAATTGCCTTACATCTTATAACTTTCCATGATGAGTTATCATGGGAAAATGCTCTCTATTCCCTGGAATTATATCAAGATTAAATTGGAATTTTGAAGATCCATCAACTTTTCAAGGAACAGATGAGCAAAAAAAGGAAAAAATAAAAATCGTTAGAGACAAAATAAAATCTAAAGTTGAACAATTTGTTAAAGATATTTTAAATAATACATAATGAAATGAAAATAAACATTTTAAATTAACATGAATATAGAAATTTTAAATTTAAATGAAACAAATTTAATGGATTTTCCAGAATGGGATAATTATCCATTTAGCTGCAAATATTGTTTATATTGGGAATTCCCCGAAGAGTTCCAAAATATTGTGAAGCTGGATAAAGAAATCCTTTTGCAAAAGAAGTTCAATTGGATTCAAAATATTAATAATATATTTGGCAATTGTGGTAAAATTGTCTATATAGATGGAAAGCCAATTGGTTACTCACAATATGCACCACCTAAACTTCTTCCAGCCATATTAAATTACCAATTGAAGCCAGATGATGATGCTATATTCATTTCTTGCTTATATATTGTAAAAAAAGAGTTCCAAAGATCAAATATAGGGACACATCTCTTATTTGAAATAATTGAAGATCTAAGGAATAGGAAATTTAAGGCTATCGAAACTTTTGCTAATAAAATAAGCTCAAACAACCCATCAGGACCAATGCAGTTTTATCTAAAAAATGGTTTTTACATAGTCAAAGATGACAAACATTTTCCATTAATGAGGTTTGAGTTATAAAATTAAGTTTTTGAGTAAAAGAAATTGTGATATCATATTTTATTTTTATATTAGGTTTTATTTTTTAAATAATACTTTAAACCCTAGAGAAAAGATATTGAAGTTAATTATAAAAGAATTATAATATCAGAAGAATCAAAAAATATTGCTATTTTAATCTTTTTAAGGAGGTTTTATATGGTTATATTTGGAATAATTATTTTGATTTGTTTATTTGTTTTATATGTTAAATTTTGTAATGTTTTGGCATATATTGTTGATCCAATTTCTATATTTTATATTCTTATTTTTTCCTTTTTTTCAAGTGTTATAGTTTTTGGATTTAGGAATGTTTTTAAATCATTTAAGATAGGATTTATTAATTTTAAAAATTCAAATAAAGAAGAAATTATAACTAGTGCAAATATATTTCTTACAATGCTTATTTTTTCTTTACTTTCAGGATTAATGTTTAGTATTATAGGTATCATATCTTTATTTACATATTATGAAGATATGAAAAAAGCAAAAGGTTTTTATTTTTCTCAGGAACTTTTACCAATTTTATATGGGATTGTATTCTCAATTACAATTTATCTTCCAATATGGTTAAGATTAAAGAATGAAGCTAAGAAATTTTGATTTAATTAATTTTTCTAATATAAGCAAATAATATATAAAATGAAGTTATATTTTGGCAAAATTTAATTTTATATTTATTAATGCATAATAAAGAATATTGGTTTTTTTTAAAATGTAAAATATTAAAATTTAATATAATTATTTAATATAGAGACAAAAATATGAATTTTTTTGGAAATCTATTTTCATCTTTTAGTAGAAAGAAAGATATTAAATTAATTTTACAACCAAATCAGTATGTTGAATTAATGGATCCATCTGGCAATATGCAAGGAGCACTTTTAATCCATGACTCAAAAACTAAAGATGAACTACTTAAATACTTTAAGAACTCTAGAGAAAACAATCTTTTAGGCCACAATGGATATATATCTGATGCAATTGTAGACAAAATCGGTTGTACAAGTTCTATTATCTCATCGGCGATACAATCTGGCCATCTAATGCAAATTGTCGGAACGCCAAATCTTATCGAAGGCTTAAAAACTGGTACGATGTCACTGCTTTCAACTGGTGAAAGCTTTACTGGTTCTGTGATTTCGAAAACAACCAACCAAATTGTTGGTCAGCTTCGTTTTGCTCCAGCTGATGTTGCTCCAATAATAGCTCCAATGGCTGTATGGCAAGTCATTAATGCAATTGCTGGCGTTCAACAACTAGCAAAAATCAATTTGAGGTTAGACACCATACAAAGAACTGTTGACTCAATAGTATTTCGTATGCAAGCTAATGTCTATGGTAGACTATGTGCAGTTATTGCAAGTTTAAGTGAAATTGATAAACAATATAGAACAATTGGATATTTCTCAGATGATATGTCTTTTAGATTAGCTATTGCAACTTCTGAAATACAGACCGTTTTTTTTGAACAGGGATTCTTGATTAAAAGATTTACAGAAAAGAGCAAATCTATATTAGAAAACACAAAGAAAAAGGAAGGAGCATATTCTGCAAATCAATTACTTAAAGAAGAAGAACAAACCTTTTTAATAGATGCAAGTATATATATAGCTGCTACTAGAGCTGCTCTTCTTGCTTCAAAAAGTTGGATTTTACATGATCTTAACAAAGTTCCAGAATATGTTACAAATAGGAATATATCGATAAGGCAAGAGATCAAAAATCTAGAAGAAAGTTTTAAGGTTTTATCTATAATAGATGAACTTAAAGAACATTCACTAAAATGTCTTGATGAAATGAGTTGGTTTTCTAAAAATATATTCAATAGAACCTTAAAAAAAGAGATAACCGAGAGAACTAATCATAATAATTTGAAAGAACAAGATGAAATGGATAAAATAGAACCATCAATATTAATATGGAAAAGTGAAGATCAAAAATTGAATTGTATAAGTATCGATAGCAAAATAGAATAATTTTGATTAGATAAAAATATGAATATAAAATTAGCAAAAACTGAAAGAGTAGAAGCTTCTAAATTTTTTCATGGAAATATAATGGGTGTAAAGTCTAATTTACAACCTATTGCTAACCTATTTCCAATATCTTCCACTTGGAACTTGGATAGTTGGGAAAATTGCTGGTGTGCTGCATTTATTTACTATGTAATTATAAAAGCAGGATACGAATTACCAGTTAAATATCCTGATGAAAAGGTAACTTGCAATTTCGCTGGATGCATTGCATGGGAACAGTGGGCTAAATTGGAATATAATAAATTCTGGTTTGAACCAAATACAGAAGCTGAAGTTGGAGATATCGTTTTATTTGATAATATTTTTTTAAACCAGGAACATGACCATATGGCAATAATTGTAGATTTTGAAAATGACTTTATAGTTACAGCTGAGGGAAATTTCAACAATGTTTCAGCTATTGTAAAAAGAGATAAAAAAGCAAATATTAGAGGTTTTATAAGATTTGAAGGATTTGGATAAAATAATTATTTTAATTTTGCTTAATTGTATTTTTATGATAATTTGTTTTTAGAATTTGATAAAAATAAAACTGATTAAAAGATATATTATTTCTGAAATAAGCAGTATATTTATGGATAAAAACGATAAAAATAAAATTCATAATTTCAATTTTCCCAAAGAACATTGTGTTTATAAAGATGATGATTTAGGAATATTACTTTATAAAGAAGATTGTATCGAATTTATGAATAAGCTCATTCAAATTTATCCAGACGGTATTTTTGATATGATCTTTGCAGATCCCCCATACTTTTTATCAAATGGAGGCATAACCTGTCATGCTGGAAAAATGACTAAGGTTGATAAAGGGATTTGGGATAAATCAAATGGAGTAAATGAAAATCACAATTTTAACCTTAAATGGCTTTCCAGTTGTCAAAAATTATTAAAAAGAAATGGAACTATATGGATTTCCGGTACTCATCATGTAATATATTCCATTGGCTATGCTATACAGCAATTAGGTTTTAAAATACTAAATGATATTACATGGGAAAAACCAAATCCTCCACCAAATCTATCATGCAGATATTTTACTCATTCAACAGAAACTATTATATGGGCAGCCAAAAATAATAAATCTAAACATTATTTTAATTATGAGATAATGAAGAAACTTAACTATGGTAAACAAATGAAGACTGTTTGGACAATAGCTCCTCCCTCTGAAGAGGAGAAAACTTTCGGTAAGCATCCTACTCAAAAACCACTTATGTTACTTGAGAGAATAATTTTAGCAAGTACTAAAGAAAATGAAATTATTTTTGATCCTTTTTCTGGAAGTTCAACAACTGGATTAGCTGCAATTAAATTAAACAGATCATTTGTTGGTTGTGAATTAGAAGATGAATTTATTAACTTATCAATCAAAAGATTTAATGATTTCATTCAAAACAAAAAGAAAAATATTAGCCTTTTTAAGGAGTTTGTGTGAAAAAAGGTGGTGTTGGTGGTTCTAATACTCAAACCGGATTAAATTTTGAAAAAAAGGTTGATTTATATGATCTTTTAGCAAAAATTCCGGGATATGAGATTAATAAGGCAAAATCAAAAGCAGGAATGGAAGTTTATTTTGAAGGTAAATTAGTTGCAAGATGTTTTAGAAAATATGAATTTTACAAATTCTTAGAAGAAAACAATATTGAATGGAAAAAAATTATATCAAGAAAACTATATCCTGATGATTCTATACTTGTTATTATTAGAGATACTTTATTTATTATTGAAGTAAAATATCAACAAGTTAATGGTTCTGTAGATGAAAAACTCCAAACCTGTGATTTTAAAAGAAAACAATATCTTAAACTAGTTACTCCTTTAGGACTTTTAGTTGAATATGTTTATGTGTTAAGTGATTGGTTCAAAAAACCAGAATATAAAGATGTTCTTGACTATATTCAAAGTGTTAATTGTCACTATAAATTTAATGAAATACCTTTATCATGGTTAGGTTTACCTATTAAAAAGCAATAATAACTTATTAAATGATACTAAATTAGAAAAGATATCATCGAGATTTAATAGTTTTTAAAAGTTTATTTTATGTGGGTAAAATATCTTTACTAAATTTTCAAAAGATTGATTTTAATTCTCCATTTAATTATTTTAATCCAATTCTTTAATAATTCAATATTTAAAATGAAAATTGGTTAGCTTATTTTAATTATGAAGATTATCATAGTTAACAATTTGATTTTAAGTTTCTTTATTTTATACTTTGTTTAGTGATGGAAATTACAACTAATTTAATGTTAATTTATTGGTTTTTATGTTATACTTTATTTCTCTCACTTTTTATAGTCTCTGGTATAAGAGCCTTACAAAAAATTGAAGCTGAAAAATATCACTTTTTAATGATATTATCTTTTGCTCTTTTGATGATTAATTCAACCCTTTATACAATTATTGAAATAAAGAGTAATGTTGTTGATTTTATCCTCCAAATGTTAGTAATGGCTGGAATTTGCCTTGGAATATATTCTATCCCTGCTTTTGCACATAATCTATCTGATAAAAACCCAAAATATAAAATTATTATTGATACATTAAAATACTTAGCACTATTGCTATGGTTTACAAATCTAATAAATTATATAAAATTCAAAAGGATATTTATTTTTATTTCAATTTATATAATTTACTTTATAGTTATTTTAATTACATCAACAATAGGAATTTTTTCCTCAAAAAAAAATAAAAATAATAACAGAATTTTTGAAAATAATTTTTATATAACCTATATATCAAGAATTGGAATTTTAAGTATTTTTTTTGTTCCGCTTTTTATAATTATAGATTTATTTGGTGGATTTGGATTTAAGCCTATTTCTATTCTAATTCAATATAAATTTAGAACTTTTCCTATGTTTTTTCTTTTTTGGAGTATAATTTATTTTTCTTCCATATTCAATTTTAACAAAACAAAACTAATTTATAATAGTTTAAATGTTATCAATAAAAATAATTTAGATTTATCAATTGAGAATTTAAATAAGTATCTTCTATCCCCGAGAGAGATAGAAGTTTTACAACTATTATTATCAGGTCTTAGTTATAAACAGATTGCATCATCGCTTTCAATTTCACTTGCAACTGTAAAAACACATATTTGTAGAATATATGAGAAAACTAAAACAAATTCGAAGATAGAGCTAATAAATAAAATAATGAAAGAATAAAATTATCAAAATATTTATTTGTTATCATCCAAAAGGTTGACAACCTAAATATCTATACAAAATCATCCAAATTCTCGATTTTTTATAAATTTTTTTGATTTAAATCATTGATAGAGATTTCAAAAATTTTTTTAATAAAAAGGAAATAATATGATTTTAAAAACAACCAAAAAAATAAGAATTGATTTTTTTACCTGCCAATTTCATCTACTAATTGTGTTTTTTATTTTATTTTTAAATTCAGTAAATGCTTTTGCAATTGAAAATCAAAAGATTACAATAAATAAGATCAAGATAATTATAGATGAACAAATTTATAATTGGCAGGAAGTTAATAATATTCCAGAAAAAGAAGCAATAAACTTTACAAGTCCAAAAACAGTAATTTCTTTTTTAAGTATAAAACCAAATGAAACTATCTATATTAAAATCCTTGAACAAAAATTATTCGATGCAGAAAAAAGACTTATGGAATCTGGATACTTTTTCTCTGCGAAAACATACTGGGTTTCTTCATCCAATGATCAAAATTTAGTAAATGTTATTATAGAGGTTAAAGAGGGGTTTTTATTTAGATTTGGTGGGGGAGCTATTTTTGGGGTTGCAGGTAAAGATAATCTTTTTGGCTTAAGAAAATCTATTTATCTTTTTTTTGGATATAATTTGAATGGAGTTGATTTTAAAGATGAACTTTTTTTTGGCTCAGATTTTATTTTTAGATTGAGATTATTATATCAGAATAGCTATGGTTTTTCAGAGATTACATTTAACAAAATAGATTTGACTAATACCTTTGGATATAGATTTTCTCCCCAAACTTCTCTAATATTGTTTTCCTATATTAGATATCAAGATTCAGTAATATCAGAAGATTATAGTACTTTATTTTTCTATAATGGAAAATTTTTTACATTTAATGAACGACTAGTATTTAATTATAATTTTTACAAAGGTAACCCTGATTTTTATTTAAGAGGATTGATAGAATTTTCACCAGGTTTCTATTATTACCTACCTGTTTTTGGGACTTGGTCTAATTCTTATAATAATTTCATACTTAATTTAAAGGCAAAAACTATTATAGTCTTAGAAACAAGTTTTCTTACCTTTGGGATTTCTTCAGTTTTATTTTATAGTGGTGGAGTTCTAGATTATATAGATTCTTATAATTTATCATATTCTGATGAAGGTTTTGTAAGAACAAGTATCGCGAATTATCAGAAATTTCCTGATGCTACTTTTATTACAAATATCGAATTAAGAAGCAAATATTTTGTTTTACCACTTAGTGGTATATTTAATTTCTCATTTTCCTTTTTTATTTTTGATGACATAGCCTTCAATAAAATTATATACAAACAAATAACAGACTTACCAGTCAATTTAATTACTGACGAAGTAAATATTCAAAATGGGTTTTATATTTTAAACTCTTTTGGTTTTGGTATTAGATTTGGTTTTGACATCCCAATAAATGTATTTTTTACTTTAACAATTGGGTGGAACCTTAATGGTAATTATTCAATCATATTATTTTTTGGCAAAGGATTTTAAATACTAAGGTTAATATAATTTAAAGTAAATTAGATGATTTAAAGTATTATAATTAGAGAATTATGAATGAAAAATTAAATATTAAATTAAGGAGCTTGTATGAAAAAAAGAATAATCATTTTCTTTTCTTTTTTGATTTTTCTTTTTGTATGCTCAATCAATTGTTACGCTGAAGATCCAATAAATATCATCGAAAAAATAATTGATACAGAGGAGGAACAAGATTTATTAAAGTTTGTTGAATTATATAAAAGTTCAAATGATGAAAATGCTCCTCTTTATGTAGGTCTTGCTTATCATAATCTTTCACTTATTGATTCAATAAAGTATTCCTCTTTTGCTGTGGACTGGCTTTTAAAATATAACGGTAAAAAATTTTATTCCATAGCCTTAGCTTATAGAGGAAGTGCAGTGACCTTAGTTGCAAATGCTTTATCTAAAAAAGGTAATCTTATAGGGGCTGCATCTAAACTTGATGAAGGATTTAAACTTATGGATAAAGCAATAAAGGAAGACAGTAGTAATATTATTATTAGGTTTTTAAGAGCAGAAAATGGGATAGAGATAACAGAAACAACACCTTTTGATAGATCAAAAATTGTTGAAGAAGATTTAAATTTTTTAAAAGATAAACTTGCTAATTTTTCAAATTTACAAAAAGCACAGTATTATTTAATCTTAGGAAGATTAAAAATTTATCAAAAAAAAATTCCTGAAGCTATATCTGCGTTAAAACAAGTTATAAAAGAAGCCCCTGATTCCAAATATGCAAAGAAAGCAAAACAACTTCTGGCCAAATTGGAGGACTAAATGAAAATAGTTGAAGGTTTTTTACTTGGGTTAAGTACTGGAACTTCTTGTATAATGAGTTGTTATCCTCTTATTTTCCCATTTTTATTTATAAAAATTGAGGGAATTAAAAAGAACAATATTAAATTATTATTATTTATAATTGGAAGACTTATTTCATATATATTAATAGGTGCAATAATTGGATTTCTTGGTTTTTATACATTAAAATATATTCCAGTTAGATTTCAAATTAACATAAAAAGAATTAGTTGGATTATTGCTGGAATTATTTTATTTATAAATGGAGTTTCTCTTCAATTTCCAAAGAGTTTATTCTGCCAAAGATTAAAGTTTATAAATAAACAAAATAATTCTACCTTTATGTTAGGGATTCTAGCTGGGCTTAATTTATGTCCACCTTTTCTTACTGCAGCTTCTAGAGTATTTGCGCTTCCTTCTGATTCAGGTTTATTATCAATATTTCATGGAATTGTTTATTTTATTCTATTCTTTTTTGGTACTACAATATTTTTTATACCACTTTTTGCAGCAGGTTTTTTCAACAAAGTAAAAGAAGAAATCAAATCCTTGCTAGAATATATCGCAAGATTTACTCTTATTATTCTAGGAATTTACTTTTTCTTCTTTGAAGGTCTTATATTTTTTCTTCAACCTTAAAAAAATATTAAGATAAAAAAATTAAAATCATAAAATATTAAAATATGGGGGTCATATGTCTAATATAGATGAAAAGAAATTTCAAATTAATCAAGATAATAACTTTGAAATATATAATGATAAAAATAAGGAAATTAAAAATCTTATTTTATTTCTCATAATTAGCTTTGGTTGGAGTTATCTTTTTTGGGGGATTGAAATTATTTTTAAAATTAGAGTTTTTGTTGCACCTTTTGGACCAACACTTGCAGCCTTCTTTATTACTTTTATTAGAGAAGGGAAAAAGGGTGTATTAAAATTACTTAAAAGAGGATTTAGTTTTAATTTTAATAAAATCTGGCTTATACCTTCATTACTTTTGATGCCTTCTATTATTGGTCTTTCATATTTTATAGCTATTTTAAGTGGAGAAAAACTTTCAGTACCATTAATTTTTTCTCAACCTTTAATTGTCGTACCAGCTTTTTTTTATATTTTTTTCCTTGGTGGACCACTTGCTGAAGAATTTGGATGGCGAGGTTATGCTTTAGGTAAACTTCAAATAAAGTATAATGCTTTTACATCAAGTTTAATTTTAGGAGTAATTTGGGGATTATGGCATCTTCCGCTTTTTTTTATGGAAGATCAGGAAATTTATAAAAATATTCCATTTATAGGCTTTATGGTAGGCACAATCCTTTTTTCTATTATTTTTACTTGGATATACAATAATACAAATAGTAGCATTATTCCTGTTCTTTTACTTCATACCACAGGTAATTTTGGTCATTTTATCTTCCCAGCATTTGAATCAAAATATGCAGCTTTATATTCATTAATTTTAAATTTAATTGTAGATATTTTAATTTTGGTTTTTTTTGGATTAAAGAAGATGATTAAAAAAAAGTAAAAATATTAATAAAAATAATATAAAGATAATAAGAATTATATTTAAGGGGTAATAAATGGAAAACAATCTTAATAATGATAGTTATAATCATAATAAAAAATATGATGAAAAGTATTTAAATATTTATTGTAATCAAAGTTTAAAGGTTTCTAAGTTTACAGCTATACTTATTACTATAATAGTTTTTTTTATATTAAATTTCTTTTTATTATATAATGCAAAGGGAATTTCAAAGATTTCTTCCTGGATTGTTTTATTCTATCTTACTTTTGGTTTCTACAAACTTATTTCTACAGGGAAAATTAGCTTTTATCGAAAGTTTCTTTTTATTTTTGGAGCTTCAACTTTCTTCCCTTCTTTTATTGGACTTTTAATAGAATCAAGGGGTGAAATGGCTTTAACATATAGGCAGATTTTATTAAATGAAACACCTTTCTGCCATATTGTTTTTCCAATGGTTATATTCCCTTATATACTTGAAAAAGTACTAATTTTTCCAGCAAGATTAACTGGACATTTTGCTTCCTTTTATGCTATGCTTGTAATAATCACAATTTCTATTTTAACTGTAGGTAGAGGTTGGTGTTCATGGGTTTGTTTTTATGGTGGTTGGGATGAGTGTTTATCAACAATTCCTAAAAAAGCTATAATAAAAATTGAAGATAAAAATAAAAGATTAAGATATTTTAATTTTGTTATGCTTACAGTTATAATTCTTGGTTCTCTTGCGACTTTTTCAGTAATTTTTTGTCAGTGGTTTTGTCCTTGGAAATTAATTACCGAATATGAAAAGATAGTAGATTTAAGGACATTTTTAGCTTTTATTTTAATGATTCTTTTGTTTTTTATACTTGTCATTGTTTTTCCTTATCTAACAAAAAAAAGAATTCAATGTATGAGTTATTGTCCTTTTGGCGCTTTGCAATCTTTAACTGATAGAATATCTTTTTTTAGAATTAAAATAGATAGTAACCTTTGCAAAGGTTGTTTAATCTGTGCCAAAAATTGTCCAACTATGTCTATTGATGAGAATTCTATCCTAGAAAAAAAACCTAAAGTATTGATAACTTGCACAAAATGTGGAGAATGTATTCAAATCTGCCCACAAAAGGCTATAAGATATGATTATTTCTTTAAACCTTCTAATTTAATATTAAATCAAGTAGAAACAAATGATCAACTAAAAAATAAAAAATTAGAATATGGACGAAAGAAAATATTAAAAAATATTTTTAAAACATTGTTGTTCACATTAAATGAAATTAAAGAGGTAAAAGTTCTTTTTCCTTTTTCAGGTTGGATTTTAGGAAGTATTGTTATGGGTGGATTTATGGTTGATACTATTACAAGAATACTAAATATTTTTATCAATGGTTCATTTCTATTAAAATGAAAAATATAAAATTGAATAAAGAGGTAATCTTAATAATATAAAATTAATAAAAAAGGGAATAAGATATTATGAAAATAATAAATTTTACAAAGCTTATGATAAAAATTATAACTATTTTAGCTGTTACTTTAGTTTTTTCTATTCCTTTTTGGTTTATATTTTCTAATTCATTATTGGAACCTTTATTTGCAAAAATTTTGCAAATAAGACATGACCCATCAATGTCAGGAGGTCCATTAATTGCATCTTTTTATGATGAAACGAATGATGATAATGGCGACGGTTCTTATGAATACCCATACCATGATCTTTTTTCAGAAAAAAATCTTTCGGATATTATTGGATATGAAGTATATAGACCCCTTATAGAACCTCCTATCTGGCAAGTTGCAATAATTTTAAGCAAAATCCCTAATATTTATAATTGGGAAAGTGGAATTTCTGGTATACAAATTGCGGTACTTATTGATATTGATTCAAAAGATGATATAGATTCAGAAAATTTCCATATTCAATTTGAACAGTATAAAGATTTAAATCTTTCTTTTCAGAAAAGTAATAAACCAAATTTTATGATATTAATTGATGGACTTAAAAGAGATAAAGCAAAATTAATTTTTAATGATGGGGAAATTTTTTTTATAGATATGATTCTTCTTGAAAGTGAGAAAAAAATCTATCTTCAAATTCCATTAAATATTAGAAATATTCAAAAAATTTTAGATGGAAGAGAAACTTATCATTATGTTTTTTCAAGTATTCAAGATCCACTTGGAGTTAATGGATGGTTAAATATAAGAGACTCTGCATCATTAAGATCAGGGGGAGGATTAAAATGGGAAGAAGGACCTAAAATATTTGATTTGCTAGCACCCATAGGATTTTCACAAAAAGATATACTTTCTATAAACAATACAGGAGAAGATCATTATATTATACTTCAACCTATAAAGGTAAATGGATTCAATCCAAACATCAGTTATCTTAAGGAAAAAGGCTCGCAAAAAGATTCAAAAGCTTTATCAACTATTCAATATCTTATAGAAAAAGTAAAAGAAGAAGAAGAGATTGAAAAGAAAAATGCAGAAGAAGAGTTTAACTTTAAACTTAATTCTTCTGATGATGTAGAAAAACTTTATGCTCTTTTTGGTCTTTCAAGATTTGATGAAGCAAAAATTTTAGTAAAAAAAATTCTTGAAAAAGAAGAAGAAAACCCGATTGCTCTTGCATATTATGGTTCTCTTGTTGCCATGGAAGGAGGAAAAACTAAAAATCCTATGCTAGCAATAAGCTTAGTTCAGAAAGCTTACATTTATCTAGATAAAGCAGTAGATATTATTTTAAAAAGACTTAATGATAATAATGATCAAAAAACAATTGAGTATGCAATAATAGTATTGACAAATAGAGCAGTTGTCTCATCTTCCGTACCAAATGAAATATTTTCAAAATATGAAATTGCTATTAGTGACTTAATTAAAATATCTGAACTTTTAGAAAAAGAAGGTAAAATAAAAGAATCAGCAAATGCACTAATGCAAGCTGCTATTCTTTATGAAAAGCTAAACAAGAAATCTGATGCTATGGCAATTTGGTTAAAGATACTGGGTTATAAAGATAAATTAGCTAAGGTAGAGCTTGAATTAGTGAAAAGAAACTATTACCATTGATCTATATAATATATGTTATATTATACATTATTCATATTTAACTGTTGGAACATCAATTATTATAATTACAATTACTTCAATATTGTTTTTTAATATTGTTTTTTTATTAAGCTTAAAGATCAAAATGTCTTCCATAAATCAAAAAGCTGCTTAAGATTTAAATTGTAAACACTCTGAAAAACTTGATCAAGATCATTTGTATCGCCACTAAAAATAGATTGCAAAAGCTTTAAAAAAGTATCAAAATCCTTATATTTAATTAAAAAATTAGCGAAATCGATTAGATAATATACAACACTTGTGTTCCCTCCTTGATAATTCATAGCAAGCATTACTGGATCTTTTGAAGCCCTTGATAATACTACATTTTGAGTAAATTTTCTAGTAGCCATTATTACTTTTTCCTCAGTAAGTTTTACATTATCATCAGTAACCATAAAATATGCTAAACATATATGATTGTAATATGAAAACATTTCGGTTAAAAATGAATAGTAATAAGGAAGATAATTTTCTTCATTAGATGAAAAATAACTTTTATGTAAATAATCTTTATACTTTATCTCGAAAAGATAATGTAAATACTCATGAAAAAGAGTTGATATGTAATGAATCTTGTACTCTTGGTTATTTTTATAGTTATTCATATTCATTATTATCAAATCAGGATAATCAAAAACACCGCCCCATTTTTGAATTCTGAAAGTAATATTATTATCATTTAACCTCATCGAATTTTTATCAAAGATAAAATGTAATATTGGATCTAAATTGTTAAAAGGTTTATCCAATGTTTCATAGAGTAAAATCTTTATTGGTTCATCTTCAATCTTCTTTTTTGAAAATTTATTTAAGTTAACATATTGGTTAATAGGTTTATAGTAAGATTTTAAGTAGTCATATAAAAATTGTAAATTCATTACTTTTTCTAATATAAAGATGTTAGCCTTGTTTTTATAAATATAGTAGGAAGAATTATTCGAGGTAATCAATGAATTTGTAAAAATTTGAAAAGGATCTTGAGTTGATTCTTCAGTCGATTTTTGCTGATTCTTTGTAGTAGTGCAGGATAGATAGAAAAATAAAGAAAAAATGAGAAATAAGAAAACAATAATAAATTTACTTCTTTTTTTCATCATATTATCCTTTTGTCTTAACATTAATAAGTTTTATTATCTTTGCTTTTTTAACTATTTATTATATATTTTAATTTTTTTTCAATATTTTAGTCTTTTTTTAGATATTTTTTATTTTAACTATTTTTAGTCCTCTTTTTATCATAATCTAATTTTTAAAATTATATTTGTAAAAATTAATAATTATTATTATCACATAATCAATCTTATCATTTGAATTTAGTGACAATTTATTGAAAATTTTTTAATAATAAATCTAATAAAATAAAAATATAAAAATAAAATAAATTTATTCAAAAAATTTCGATAGAATGTAAATTATAGCAAATGATAAATTTAAAAACAAAGTAATAATAAAAGTTTAAGGATGGGAAATATGATACCAGAGACTCAAATATTTAAATACCCAATTTTGGTTACAAGGCTTTTAGCATTAAAAAGAAGAACCTATAAAAGGATTGTTGAATTAGATTGTTCATATATAAAAGATGTTGAACCAATTGCATATGATAATATATTAAAAAGACAAACAGAGTTTAAGACTATTAAAAAAGGTGAAACATGGGGGAAAGCTTACGATTGTGCCATCTTTCATATTTGGGGTAAAATTCCTGAAAATTATAAAGATAAGAATTTATTTATCGTATTTGACTTTGAAGGAGAAGCTTTTTATCTTGATGAAAACTTCAACCCTTATTTTTCTGTAAATAGTAGATTATCTATAATGGATTATTTTCAGTTTTCTTGGGATTTAAGGATTAGGGAATTGACTGAAAAAGAAAAAGAAAAAGGTCTTATAGATAGTTATTTAGATGCAAGCTTCAATGGTAAGATAATTCAACCATTTGGGAAAGCTCATTTTTTCTCTGCATATATTTCTCAATGCAATGAACAGTTAAGAGAATACTATTTTGATTATCTTCATTTTTCTTACTTATATTGTTCATTAGAAAATGATGAGTTAAAAAGAAAACTATTAAGTGTCCTTAATGAATCATACTATTTACTCAAGAAAACCAACTTTAATAATATTATTGAGGCAAAACAATTTCTTAACCAAGCTTATTCTTTAAGCAATGCTAAACCACCCTACGAAATTTCTGCTGTTGGACAAGCACATCTTGATATGGCTTGGCTCTGGCCTTTAAGAGAGACAAAAAGAAAATCTGTAAGAACATATATAAACACAATAAATCTTATTGATAACTATCCATTTTATATTTTTGGTACGAGTCAACCTCAACAACTTGAATGGATGAGACAACTTTACCCCAAAATTTACGATAAAATCAAAGAAAATATACTAAAAGGTAATATTGAACTTCAAGGTGGAATGTGGGTTGAAGCAGATTGCAACCTTCCGTCTGGCGAATCCCTCGTTAGACAAATCCTTTTTGGGAAAAAATATTTTAAACAGGAATTTGGGATTAATGTAAAAACTTGTTGGCTAGTTGATGCCTTTGGTTTTCCGGCATCCTTACCTCAAATTTTGAAAAAATCTGGTCTCGATTATTTTTGCACCATAAAGCTTTTCTGGAACAATTTTAACAAATTTCCTCATACTACATTTTTGTGGGAAGGGATTGATGGTTCAAAGGTTTTAGCTCATATGCCACCTGAAGGGACCTACACAAGTGAAGCTACTGCTGTATCTATAAAACAATCTGAAAATCAATTTAAAGAAAAACAGATTATAAACTCTTTCTTGCTAGTATTTGGGAATGGAGATGGAGGTGGCGGACCTCAAACAAGCCATCTAGAGCTTCTTGAAAAATTCAAAAATACTCAGTACACACCAGAAATTTCATTTGAAAAAGTGATAGATTTTTTCAATAGGATTGAAAAAGATAAGGATAAACTTCCAACTTACAAGGGGGAACTTTATCTTGAAAAACATCAAGGAACTTTTACTACTCAAGCAAAAAATAAATTATTTAATAGAAAAATCGAAATAAAACTTCACAATCTTGAGGTATTGGCTACCTTGGCTTATATTAATGGCTATAATTATCCTTCAACTTTCTTTGAAGAGATTTATAAAGAAGTTTTACTTTATCAATTCCATGATATTTTACCTGGTTCTTCTGTGAAACGAGTCTACGATGAGACCACAAATCGTTACAATCTATTATTTGAGAAATGTGAAAAATTACAAGATGTACTTGTAGATTTTTTGTCTTCTAACCTTATAAATATGAGAAACACGAATATCGAAGAAAGCGATGACAAAAAAAATGAAATCGAGAGAAATATTGGGAGTTATAAAAAAAATATAGATTTAAGTAACATTAATAATGAAAAAATTACTTATGGAGTAAATCTTACTGGATTTTCAAGAAAAGAATATATAAAACAAGGGGAAAATTGGTTTTATGTAAATCTAGAACCATATAGCGCATCTATTTTAAAAAAATATGAAATTTCCCATAATTCTACCCCAAATCTTTGCTATGGCGATAATTTTATAGAAAATGACCTTATTCTACTTAGGTTCGCCAAGGATGGGAGCGTATGTTTTCTTTTTGATAAAAAAAACAAAAAGCAAATTTGTGGTAAATTTTTAAATAAGCTTATTTTATACAAAGATAAATGGCTCTTTTATAATGCCTGGGATATTGACTTTAATTATAGGAAAAAGCCAAAAAAAGTCTTAAAAGAGATATCACATATTTGTTTTATGGATGGTCCAAAAGTCATTAGAAGGAATATCTATAAACATAATAAAACAAAAATAGTTATGGATACTATTTTAACGCAAAATAGTAACCTTGTTGAATTTTCTCTTGATGTCGAGTTCTATGAAAAATTTAAGATGCTTAGAACCGAGTTTAATCCTTGCTTTTTCTCGGAAGAAGTAACATGTGAGATCCAATTTGGTGTTATTAAAAGAAGTACCCTAGATAATGATCCTATATCTAAGGCTCAATTTGAAGTATGTGCTCATAAATTTGTTGATGTATCCAATGAAAATTATGGTCTTGCAATTTTAAATGATTCAAAGTATGGCCATCATGTGAAAAATGGTATTGTCAGTTTAAATCTTTTAAGAAGTCCTATCTACCCGGATAAAACCGCAGATAGAGGAAAGCATCATATTCGTTACGCATTATATCCTCACATCAAAAATTTTGAAAATAGTGATGTAACGCAGACGGCTATTTTATTTAACAATGAACCTATCTTAGTATCCAAAAGGCTCTCTTTTGAATCTATTATTAAAAGCGACACACCAAATATTGTTATAGATACCATAAAAAAAGCTGAAAATTCAAATGGTGTTATTGTAAGGCTTTACGAATCAATAGGTAAGACTTGTAAAGCAAAGATCAAGACTAGTTTTAAGTATAATAATACTTATGAGGTTGATTTACTTGAAAATATAATAAAACCTATTAAGATCGATGAACTTGATTTTTCCCCTTTTGAGATCAAGACATTACTTTTTGAACTATAAAAATTTTTTATTCTTTTCTTCTAATAATGTTAATTTACTCACTTGTAGATTTTCTTCTATCTTCCAGTTCTTTTGAAATCTGATTTACCTTATTATCAGTCAAAGGATAAAAAAACAAAGGAATAGTACCAATAATACAACTTATAGCTGGAAGAATAGTAATTGAAAAGAAAACCCCAGTCTTAATTTTTGTTGTCACTTGAATACCAGAGGAATATCCAATTGCGACAATTACTGCCCCAAAAGCCATAGTCGCAAGAGCTCCCATAAGTTTTGAAATAAAGGTAAGACCAGCGAAAGATATTCCTTCATTTCTAGTATTTGTCTTATATTCATAGTAGTCCACACTATCTGCAATCATAGCAGTTAGAACTACTATAAAAAATCCAGAGAAAAACCCAGAAAAAAATAGTAAAATAATAAAAAGAATTAGATTACTATATCCTACAAGATACATTATGCAATAGATAAAGGCAGAAATAAGGTTGGAATATATCATTAATTGCTTTTTAGAAATAAACTTTAATACAAATGGAGTCAATAGATTTGAAAAAATCAATGAAAGTATTAAGGAACCTCCAAGAATAGTGAAGATTTTTTCGTCTCCAAATACAATTGATGCAACAACTGCACCACCTACCTGAATTATATTTCTTCCAAAGCTCAATGCACTTGCAAGTAAGATCAATAATAGTGGAAAATTGTTTATAATAGCTTTAAAAGTTTGAGATAAACTAGAGTATTTTCCTTGAAATGATATTTTTTCCTTTGTATTAAAGAAAGCAAGAATAAATAAACCCATTCCAAATAAAGATAATAAGATAGAAGAGATTGTCCATCCAACTAGTTTAGAACCAGTAGAAAATTTAAGCCAATCAACAAGATATGGGGTCAGAAGAGTTGTAATTGCAAGACCTATCGTTTGAAGTGTTCTTGTTATTGCTATAAGGCTTACCCTTTCAGTTGAATCTGTAGTAATCACACCACTTAAACCCCAAAAAGGGACATCTGCGACTGTATAAACCATACCCCATAAAATATAGATAACCCCAAAATAGATTAANTTATAGAGTTCAATTGTTCTTGGAACACTGAAAAGTAGTATTGTAAGTAATGCAATTGGAAGTGCCGTAAATAGAATGTAAGGTCTTAACTTACCCCATTTTGAGCGAGTTTGATCTATTATAGCACCCATAAAAAAATCATTGATCGCATCCCATATCTTTGCAGCAGTTATTATTGCAGTAATAGAAGCTATCCCTTTTTTAGAAAAACCGACTGTTTCATAAAGATAAACAAGCATAAAGGTAGTCGTAAAAGTTATTATTATGTTTTGACCAAAACCAGCAATTGCATAGGAATATTTTTCTTTAGTACTAAGTTTTTGATGCACTTTGCTCTCCTTTAATATCTTTTAATCGATAATAAGGACTTAAAAATCAAATGATTTGAATTTGTAACTTTTATCTTTGTGTGTATTAACCAACAATAAGGACCTTGGATCCTTTTATCCTACCTTCTTTTAAATCAGTAAGAGCTTCATTTGCTTTTTTTAAAGGATAAAACTCTATTTCTGGTTTTAATTTCATTTTAGATGCTATTATTAGAAATTCTTCTGCGTCTTTTTTTGTTACATTTGCAACAGTCTGTATTTTCTTTTCCATCCATAGATGTTGCGAATACTCAAGATTAAGCAAAGCATCTTTATCTATATTCTGCATTCTGATAAGATTGATAATTAATTTTCCACCTTTATCTAAATTTTCAAGTGCCTTAACAAGAGCAGACCAGATAGGTATTGTGCATATTGCAATATCCTGTCTTTCTCTTGGTTTATCATAAAGAGAACCGACAAAATCTGCCTTTAATCTTCTTGCGAGATCTTGCTCTTCAATATTTCTTGTAAAAACAAAAATTTTAGAATTTGGATAAAGATACTTTATAACCTGAAAAACTTGATGATTTGATGAACCAAAACCCCAGATAGCTATATTTTGGCCATTTTGAATATTTGCAAGTTTTATTGCCCTATACCCTACGACCCCACCACACAATAGTGGAGCTACTTCTTCAATTTTCGAAAACTCATCTGGTATTTTAACTGCATACCTTTCAGATATCTTAAAAAACTCTGCATATCCACCATCTTCATGGCAACCAGTAGCTTTAAAATCTTGACATAGGTTTTCTCTTTCACTATTACAAAATTTACAATTTCCACAAGATGAATAGAGCCATGTAGCTCCTACCCTATCTCCAACCTTAAATCTTCTTACTTTTGCACCTATTTTTTCAACATATCCTACAGGTTGATGCCCTAAAACTACTGGAAGTTTTGGAGATTCTATCCTTCCTGCTATCTGATCAAGCTCTGTTCTGCATACACCACAGGCAACTACCTTTATCAATATCTCATCTTCATTTATTTTGGGAATAGGCAAATCAACCAATCTAAGTGGCTGATTAATCTTTTCTAAAATCATCGCTTTCATACGAAGACCTTAATTCTTTATAATGAATTTATTTTTTTTTTCAATCTAAAAGTAATAATATTTTTTTTACTACTTTATCATAATTTTAAATTCTATAAGTTAATCATGAATGAAGAATATTGTTTATAAATGCGACAAGAACATTTATAGCCTGAGCATTATATCCACCTTCTGGTATTATGATATCTGCAAATCTCTTTGTCGGTTCTATGAATTCATAATAGCCAGGCCTAACGGTTGATAGATATTGCTCTATAACAGATTCAACAGTCCTACCTCTTTCTTCAATATCTCTTCTAAGTCTTCTTATGAATCTAATATCATCTGGAGTATCTACAAATATCTTTAGGTCTATAAGATTTCTAACAGCTTTATTATTTAATACCAATATCCCTTCAAATATTATAAGCTTTGCAGGCTTTACTTCTATAGTAGTTTCGAGTCTTTTATGATGGACAAAATCGTACTGTGGCATATTAATATTTTCACCATTTTTTAATTTCTTAAGATGCTCAACAAGTAAAAGATTATCAAAAGCATCTGGATGATCGAAGTTGAACTTTGTAATATTATGGTTATCTACTTCCTCACCAATCAAATCTTTTGCAGATTTATAGTAACTATCTTGAGGGATAAAAGTAAAATCCGATACAACTTCTGCAATCTTTCTAACAATAGTAGTTTTACCAGATCCAGAACCACCAGTTATACCTATTATTTTATTCATAAAAAGCCTTAAACCGTTTTTAATTTATTCATCAAAAAAATTTAACAATAAAATTGGACTTTTAAAACATTGTCAATTTAATTTTTAATAAATATCGACTCAATAAATACCAATAAATAACAAACTTTCATTAAAAATTTTCTTTTTTTATAAATTTTTTAAGTTAAATTTAAGATGTTAATTAAATATATGAACTAAAAAACTAAAATAGAATAAAAGGAAACTATGATAATAGGTATTACAGGCCCAATAGCCTCAGGAAAGGATGAAGTTGTAAATTTTTTGATAGAAAAATTTAATTTAAACTACTCTTCCAATTTTTCTAATACTATTTCTAAAATAATAGATGCCGATAAGGTAGGAAAATTTATTGTTGAAAATAGTTTTACCAAAATTTCAAGTATCTTTAATGTTAAAAATATTGCTGAGATTTCAAATCTTGTATTTTCAGATTTCTTGATATTTTCAAAATACAATAGCCTTATTCACCCAATCTTATCAAGCAAATTAAGAGAAATTTTAATAAATCAGAAAATTAGAATTGAAAAAACTGATCAAAAAAGTAAAAATAAAAAAGAAAATCACAAGTTTGATGATATAATTTTAATTAATTGCGCTTTGCTTTTTCTTTTTAGGCTAGAGTTTTTTTGCGATAAAATAATATTTATTGATTCAAAAAGAGAACTTAGAATTGATAGACTTATAAAAAGGAATAATATTTCAATAAATGAAGCCGAGAGAAGAGTAGATTTTCAAGAAAAAATCGAAAATTATGAAAAAATAAGAATGGATTTTATTACAAAAATGAATATTAATATCAAAAGCATTGATGTTTCGAAAAATATCAATGGTTCAAAAAAAAATACAAAAATCTATTACTTACGGAATGATGAAAATTTAAAAAATTTAATAGACACTTTAAAAGAAATTTTTAATTCATATTTTTATTAATATTATTTTCTTGCAATTAAAAAAGATAAAAGATATTTTTAGTTCTTTTCTTTTATAATTATTTACTTACAAATAGAAATTGTAAAAGATATTTTTTGTTATTATCTTTTTAAGATTATTTACCTACAAAAGGAGAAATAATGAAAAAGTTTTTTTTGATTTTATCGATTTTTTCTTTATTCTTATTGTTTTCCTTTTATCCAGCTTTTACTAAACTTATTAAGATTGAAACGGCTCATTTTATAATATACTATGAAGAAGAGATTGAAAATTTAATAGGTAGTTCATATATAAATTTTATGGAGCAATCCTATACTTTTTTAAGCAACCTTTTTGATAATAATTTTAAAAATAAGATATATGTCTATTTCTCCAATAGGGAAAAGGTTGCAAATGGTTTTAATAATCCTATTGGGCAATCTATGATATATATCATAACAACACCACCAGAACTTTCTTCATCCATTGGTTATATGGATGAGTGGTTAAAACTTGTTTTTTATCATGAACTTACTCATCAATTTTCTTTAACATTGAAAAGCAAGTTGGGAGAACTACTTTCCTATGTTTTTGGCAATCTCTTTTTAGGTAGCTATTTCAACAATCCTTTTTATATGATAGAAGGGGTTACAACATCTTTTGAGGGAAGGGATTTTGAAATTGGAAGAACTTACTCCCCATCTATCAAGCAATTTATCATGCAGGCAATAATAGACGGTAACTTCAAAAACCCTTATGAACTTGAGCAAAGCTACAATGATTGGCCATATCAATCTGCTGGGTATTGGTATGGTGGGTTTTTTAGCAAATTTTTACAGCAAACTTATGGAATAGAGCTATATATCCAACTTTGGAAAAAAACTGCTTCTTTAGGTTTTGAATATGCATTGAAAACAATATATGGAAAAGAACTTTTAGAACTATGGGATGAGTTTTACAACTGGATAAAACCTAAATTTGAAGTATATGTTAATTTCGAAGATTGCATTAAGAATTCAAGAAAAGATATTCTTTCAAATGGAAGACTTTTAAAGATTGATGATGTTGCTTACTACTTTTACTATAATAAAACATTGAATACTATTTTTAAGTATAATTTAGAGACTAAAAAAAATGATATTGTTCTTGAAAATATTGTGAACTTTAATTCATTTGAACTTGATCAGTCAAGTAAAAATCTTATCTTATCATATTACGATTATAAAGGTTCAAGTTTAGTGATAAAAAGTAAGATTTATAATCTTGAAAAGAAAAGATTTGAAAAATCTATTTTAGATCAGTTTGAAAGTATAAGAGAAGTTAGTTATTTCGATGAAAACTTTATTGCCATTGATTTAACTCGAAGTTTTACAGATTTAGTCTTAATAGAAAAAGATGGAAAAAAGAAGATTATTATTAAGGGAGATAAGAAATTTTATATTTCAAACCCAAAACAGCTTGATTACAAAACAATAATTTTCCTTGGAAATCATAATGCGAACAGATCACTTTATTCTTATGATTTACAAGAAAAAAAACTTACAAAATTAAAATTAAATGCCAACTATATCTATCAATTCAATACACTTAATGGTAAAATATTTTTTACATATAATGATGATTATACTTTAAGTAAATTTGGAATGATAAATAGGGATAAAGAGATTCATTTTGACAAGAACTATAGTGGTGGTTTTACCGATCCTTACTATATTGATGGAAAAATCATATATCTAGGTTCCTTTTCAAACAAATCTTTACTTTTAAGGATAGATATAAATTTGGATTCACCTGAAGAAGAAAAAAAATTAATATTGAAAAATGAAAATGTAAATTTTGTTAAAATCTTTAACTTTGATGATTCAAAAAATGAGATTATTACCATTAATCAAGAAGAAAGTAGTAAAGATAATAATAAATCAAACAAGAGTCAAGTTGAAAACAAAGAAACAAATAACAACATAACACAAGAAAATAAAAATAATGAAAGTGATACTTCTTCTTTAATCTTGAAAAAGAATATTTCAATCTTTCCTTTTAATGAAAATCTTTTGCCAGACTTTTGGCTACCTTCTGCTGGTTTTTATTTTGAGCAGTTTAAGTCAAACTACCAATTTTATTTATCTGGTTATGGAGCATCAGTTTTCTGGATGGAACCAATAACATCATCCATTACAAATTTAGGCATATATATTTCCCAAATTGAACCATTTAAGCTATCTTTCGATTTCCTTTCAATTTTTAATTATTTCTATCCATTCACATTTTTTTTCCAAATAGCTTCATATAACTTAAATAATCTTTTAGATGATAATGAAAACTTATCTTATCTTTTTTTTACAAATTTAAATATTTATTATGAGTTTATCAGTCCAATATCTAAAGAAAGACATCTTTTGAACATTGGAGCTTTTTATAGGAATAATTCAAACAATAACTTCATTGCCATTTATTTTAGTTACAATTATTATAAATATCTTTTCAATAATTCAAATTTACCATTTTATTTAAAAAACCTTTTGTACTTCTCTAATATAGATTTTTCATCTGATACCTACTATAAATATGAGCTTGCAACTGCTGTAAAAATAAAAAATTTGCTAATAGAATTAAAAGATAACCTTGCATTATCTAAAGATTTAAATCTTACCAATTTTGGTATAAATGAATTTTATCATTTTGTTTTATATGAGCCTGTTTATGAGTTAGAATATACCAATGCTAATATTAATTTCAACTTTATCAATATTGTAGATATCAAAGGAACAATATTTGAAACAGAAAAAATGGGTATCCTAAATATGATAATACCAGTGGGTCAACTTGGACTTTATATAGGGTACAAATTTTATCTTGTTTCAAATCTTGATTTGAGTTCATTTAATTTTAATAATATCATTAAAGAAAATGTCATTTATATAAACTTAAACTTAAGTTTCTTTGGAGATACTAAATTGGGTTTTTCTGCAAGTTATATAGTTTCCATTGACGAAATTTACTACTATTTTTATTATACCATACAAAACCCATTTGATCTTTTATTGTGAAACTGGTTCTTTTATATTTTTATATTTCTGATAAATTTTTTTTGAAGTAAGATTTACTATTCAATCCAATTCTGGTAATATTATGAAAAAATTTTATGATGTAAAATGTTCAATATTAAAATTCTTTAATTTAAAAGTTATAACACTTTTTATTATTCTTTTCTTTTTTACCTTTAATTCTGGTTGTCTTTATTATGTTGAAAAGACAAATCTCGAATCAAACAATTGGGACTCAATACTTGAAAGACTAAGGCAAGATGAAAAATCTATCGCTTATCCAGATAAGAACCTTATTAGGTTGATGCAAGCAGTTATTCTAGAAAGAAAACAGGATTATAAAAATGCATTTGAAATTTATTCTTCTTTATCCGATTCTGAATTTCAAATATATGTAAAAAATAGATTAGAAATACTTCAAAAGTTTTATATTAATCCTGTTAAAACTGAGACAAAAGCTCAAAAAACATCTGAAGAAACAATCTTTACAAAGTATGAAAAAAATCTTTTGACTTTTTTATCAACTGAAAAGATAAAGAAGTTCTATAATATATTTTATTCTTTAATCTTTCCAATAAATCAAAATGCTACTGAGAATGAAATCTTGCAAATAGAACAAATAGAACAGTTAACAAAAGTTCTAGAAGAGATTAAAAATGATGAGAAAATTCAGCAAAGCATCTTCGAACTTATAAATCAAAGTGAAGAAATATTAAAATTATCCACTGTTCCTTATATGACCCAGTCCAAAATCTACTTTTACAAATTTTTCTTTTACCTTTTCTTAAGTAAAATAGATAATCAGATTGGAGAAAAGATTCAAAATTCCTTATACCTATCCTTTTTTAATGGTGGTTTATACTATTACCAACTGATATCATATTGCATTATAAATACTATCTCAAACAATGATAAGCTCAAAAAGGCATTAAATCTAGAATTTAACCAAATTGATTTAAATAATTTTTTTGAGATATCTTCTGATACCAAAAATGAATTTAATAATCTTGTCAAAGACAAAAAGCAGTTAAGATTAAGTTTTAAAGATTCGTTTTCTAAATCGAAGCTTAAAAAAAATGAATATGAGCAAACAGCTATTAAAAAGCACATTTTCTTAGCGAATTATTTTCTTGAAAATGACCTTTTCCTTGAATTTTCAAGGGCGATTTTTTATTTAAGAGATCTTACACAAAATTATAGGATATATAACTCTTTACTTATTGATTTTTATAATTTTTCTAATCAATTCGATAGAGCCATATATTACCAATGGGATACAATACTTACAAGTTTTTTCCCGATCTCGATTTCAAATAACAACAAGATACCTACCTCTGAATTAACCTGCATTTTCCCTCTATGGTTTTTAGAGATCATCAATCAGAATATAGAGAATTTTAAGGATCAATTTGAACCAAAAGTCAAAGAAGATTCAATTCTTTTGGATCCTTATTTTTATCTTGCTATAATAAATGCTGAAAGTAGTTTTTCTAAAGATATCACATCTACAGCAAATGCAATAGGATTGATGCAACTTTTACCATCTACTGCTGCTTGGTTAAGAAACACAAGTAGTTTTGAAGCTTCACAGAATCTAAGTGATCCACAGTACAATATTGAATCTGGTTTTTATTATATAAAATACCTTTGTAAAACTTTTAACGGTAATATAATTTCTATTTTAGGAGCTTACAATAGTGGTCATAATGCTTTCTCAAAAAAGAAGACTAGTGGGATTCATCCACTTCTTATAGCTGAACTTTACCCAGTCTCAGAAACATCAATTTACATAAAAAAAATAATAAGAAACTATCTATTCTATAAATATATTTATGAAAAAAAACAGTTTGATTCTACAATAAAAGAGATTATTGTAAATTCATTACAGTAAAAAATGTTGGTTTTACTAGTTTATTTATAAAAAGTACTTTAAACTATCTAATTCTTTTATGAATTTTATTTTTTAAATATATAAAATTACAATTTAGAGAGCTTTTTATAAATCTTGTTTTTGTTTCTTATTTAATAATAGATATCTTCATCTTTTAATTGATTGTTTTATAAAATTTGGCTTAATCATCAAACATTAAACGAATATTTCTCATACACTTAACAATCTTTCTACCAAATTGAGTTTTGTTTTTATAAATATAATTACTAAAATTCTTTATACTATTTTCATTGGCTAAATATATTTTTCTTTTATCATTTTTGATGTCGCTTTTGATATAGTATGGTTCTTCTATTTCATTACTTTGACAAAATTCCTTATATTTATAGTTAAAATATTTAAGAAATGCTAAATAATTATAGAATTGAGTAGTATCATAATCATTCTGTTCATTATTTATATCTTGATTCATCTTTATATTAAAATAATCAATCATTTCAATTGAAAACAAATCGGCGATAACTTCTTGTATTGAAAAGAATTCATTGTTGTTGTAATTACTTAAATAATTATTGTATTGTGTATAATCCATAATATTTTTCGGGAAAAAAGTAAAAAAATAATATCCACTGTCTGTATCATTTAATATTAAATGAGTTAATTCATGTTAAAATATAAACAAGAATAGATTTTTTATTTCTAATAAATATGTACTTAGAGTTATAAAATTTGAATTAAAAATATAAAAGTCTGAATATTTTGAAAGATGATAATTATCAACATCTGAAGCTCCTATTATTTTTTCCAAAGTAAGTTTATTAAAAAAATAAAGTTCAGATAAATAAATTTGTATACTGTTTATTTCTAATCCTAAGTTAAAATGTGAAGAATAACTCTCAACTAATTTATGTATCTTCATCATATCTAATTTTTGAGTAAACAGAGATTTATATGCCTCATAAAACTTCTGAATTTCAGGTACTTTCTTTAATTCTATAGCTGTTTCTATTAAATATTTTTGCCAGTTATCTTGTTTCTCTAAATTAAAATATTCTAATAAGTCATTGGAATTGCTTTGTTGAAGTATATTGTTGATATTGATAAAGTAACCAGTACTGCAGTAATTATATACTATCACATAAAATCTTTTTCTTAAATATTCCTCATTTCTATACAACAAATCCTTATTAAATTGGAATTTTTTCTTATATATTTCTAAATAATTTATAAATTTATCTTTAAATATAAAATACTTACTATTAATAATTTGCTGATTATCTCATATCACTTGCCAAAAAGAATCCTTTAATTCATCTAATATAATTGTATCATCTTTAATTTAAAACCTTATAGTAAGATTAATATCTAGATCTTATATTGCTTCAAATCCAGGAAATTTTAATTCCATTAATGATAGATTTATTATAGAAATTGTTTTATCTGCTGTGAAAGAAAATAATATTAATGTTATTATGATAAAAGATAAGATAATTTTTTTTATTCATTTTTCTCCCTTATAAATATTATATAGATTAGGCTGAATGCTTTCAGCCTAATCTATTGTTTCTAATTTTTTAATTTAGATTATTTATTTTAAATTTGCTAAATAATTTAGTGAACCAAACAACATTTCTGCGATTTTTATTGATGACCAAGTATCAATTCCTTGTTTTTTCAATGTTATAACTACATCTTCAGTGTTAATTTTCCCATCCTGAGTAACTATATGAACCATCATTATTTGGTTTATCGACAATTCCTACGTGGAAATAAGCATCTTCAATTATTGTGCGATTCCCCTCTATCCCCATCAACTCCTCTTCACTAAGCTGTGTCATATCCAAAAACATGCCATGCTCAATTGTTTTCATTGGTGTATTTTCCTGTGTTGGTGCAGATGTAAATACAGGAAGGGATATAAATAATACTAATGCTATTAAAATAATAATAGACCTTTTCATAAAATCAATCTCCTTCTTATTAATTTTTTCTTTTTTGGTTTTTTCTTTTTTCCTGTTCTTTTTTTTGACCTTATTAAATCCTGGTCTTTGTTTTTCTTAAATTTTAATCCTTTCTCTTTACTTTTTTAACTTTTGATTCTTACTTTTTTTAGCTTTTAACTCTTTAAAAAACCTTTTTTTGCTGTGTTTTTTCTTTTTCTAAATAAAAATTGGTTCAAAATATTATTCATCTAAGCCTAAATGAATCCACTTGTATATTTCATATATACCTCCTTTAGCTCTTTATTACTTTTCTTTATCTTTTATCCCCTAAAAGTAATATACATTTCAAATGTT
>JGI12104J13512_1000673_pt1 | contig 29974 bp, 29 predicted proteins | sample TerdegcTABiofilm_FD_13512 | JGI IMG/M metagenome (IMG submission 13512)
ATTTAAAAAAAATTCCTCTATGGTAAGTAGGAGGAATTCAATAACGATGGTTCAAGCAAAGCCTTGTGCCATCTGCCTCGGCGAATGCCGAGAGGCTATAAAAATAACAAGGAGGTCAAATGCTATGAAAAAATGGCGCTGTACGGTATGCGGTTATGTTCATGAAGGGGAAGCACCACCGGAGAAATGTCCTAACTGTGAAGCTGTTAAGGAGAAATTCGAAATTTTGACCACATCTGGTCCGGACCTGGTGGACTGGAACAAAATTGGCGCGGCAAAAGGCACTGGTTTTGAAGAAGATTTGAACATGCAGTTCAGGGGAGAGTGCATGGAGGTGGGAATGTATATTGCCATGGCTCGCCAGGCTGAGCGCGAGGGCTACGTAGAGATAGCCGAGACAATGAAACGCATTGCCTGGGAAGAAGCTCATCACGCGGCTCGATTCGCCGAACTCCAGGGGGAAGTATTAAGTGAAAGCACAGAAGAAAACCTGAAGAAATTAGTGGATGGTGAAGCCGGCGCCAATCGCGGGAAAAAGGAAATCGCCACCCGTGCCAAGAAGGAAGGACAGGACGCTATCCATGATGCCATTCATGAAGCGTGCAAAGACGAAGCCAGACATTGCATGGCTTTCTACGGTCTCTTAAAAAGGTATTTCCCCAAATCCTAGGACTAAGCAGTTCAAAATCCCAAGTTGATTTATAAATTAGGACACGGCCTTTTCAAGGTCAGTGTCCTTTTTCTTGCGGGGTCAGGCACCTAACTTATTAACTTATTCTTGAAAGACTGAACACATCCTGGTAGAATAGTAACGGGAGGTGCTAAATTTTGGCAAGAAAGCTGCGGATTGAGTACCCAGGTGCATTATATCATGTTATCCAGCGGGGATTTAACAGGGAGAACGTGTTTGAACGCTCTGAAGATAAGTATTGCCTTATTGAATATTTTCGTAAGGCGGTGGAGTTGGACGACATTGAATTGTTCGCATATGTAGTTATGAGCAATCATTACCATCTCGCCCTGCGAACCTTGTCAGTACCATTGAACAGGGTGATGCACCGGATAAATACAAAGTACGGTATGTATTACAATAAAGCCATGGGAAGGTCAGGTCATATTTTTGAGGGGAGATACAAGGCTTTTCTCGTCCAGGACGATAGATATCTAATTTCTCTTGTTAAATACATTCACAGAAACCCGGTAAAAGCGGGACTCTGTTCGAGCGTACGGGATTATCTTTGGTCAAGTGACCATTTTTACAGGCAAATGGAACACGGATTTGTCAATTTTGGTTTATTGTTTGAGATGTTATCCGGAGACAGAGAGAGGTTCATGAAAGAGTATGATATTTTAATGTCTCAAGATGATGATACCGACTGCGAAGCAATAATTAATGAAGCAATAATTAATAAGGTAGATTTTAAACCTAAAATGCCAGATGAAGATAAAAATCTAATCATTGAAAGAGAGACCCTGGATGAAATATTAAAAAAGGCTGCTAATGATAAGGAGGAATACGAGTCCATCAAGAAAGGTTCGAGGATGAGGAGGCTTACAAATGCCAAGTTGATTTACGCCATAGCTGCATATGAACAGGGATATTCAATGCAAGAAATTGCCCGCCATATTAATGTTTCTGCAACAGCAGTTTTTAAATATATTAATAAAGCAAGTATAATAAGTTAATAAGTTAAGAGCCTGACCCCCGGGGCACAGTTTTTGTCTTTTTTCATAATATAAATTATGGATCAAATAATATATTATGGTAATGGAGTGAACCAAAATGGGAGATTATTCTTTGTTAAATCTGGGGGTATCGTGCGAGATCGGACCGGAAAGTGACCGGAAGCGTCTTCGAGAGGCATATCGATTGCGCCGGGAAGCGGCGCTTTTTGAAAGGGACCTTCCTCTCCCGGGCCATCCATGCAACGGTGATGAAAATCTTTATCCTAATAAAATTGCCAGTTACTCCAAATCTTTGCCTCACAATCAACTCGGTGAGGTTGACCTCAACGCTTATAATGCCTTGATCAGGGCTTTATCGACTGGTGACCCGGAAGAATTTGAATTAATACCTTTGGGAGGGGTTATCGAGCTCAAAGATCCGCAGGCTGCATATGCTTATGAAATGGTGGGGCCTGATTCCCATCATTTAAGTATTGCCCCAGCGCCGGCTTTAAGCAGCGCCGAGATAGCCGGTGAGATGGGCGAGCTTTACTGGCAGGCGCTGACCCGTGATGTTCCTTTCACGGATTACGACACCAACCCTCTCACTATCGCGGCGGCTTCTGATTTATCGGGGTTTTCGGATTTCCGCGGGCCCAAAGCCGGTGGAATGGTCACGCCGGGGACTCTGTTTCGCGGAGATACGCCTGGAGATCTGGCGGGTCCTTATCTTTCCCAGTTCCTCTGGCAGGATATTCCCTTCGGGGCTAGAATGGTCAGCCAGCAATACCTTACCACAGTGGCTGGTGTGGACTATATGACCTCATATGCGGAGTGGCTGAAAATTCAGAACGGAGCTGCCCCGGCGTCTCAGGATGTCTACGACCCCGTTCCCCGCTATATTCGCGACGGCCGTGATCTCGGCGAGTGGGTCCACAAGGATTTCTCATACCAGGGTTCGCTAGCCGCTTGCTTGATTTTGCTCGGTTATGGCCAGGAAGCGTTAAGCCCGTCCAATCCCTACCTGCGATCAGCAACTCAATACAGTTTTGCCACCTTCGGCGCTCCGCATATTTTGGATTTTGTGGCCCGGACGGCGCGGGCGGCGCTGGAAGCCGCCTGGTTCCAGAAATGGCTGGTCCACCGCCGGCTTCGTCCCGAAGCTTTCGGAGGGCTTGTCCAGAATCTTCTGACGGGCGCCGCCAGCTACCCGATCAATCAGGAATTGCTCAACTCGCAGGCAGTTGCTGAAGTCTTCAGCAAATATGGCAACTACCTGCTGCCTCAGGCCTTTCCGGAAGGCAGCCCGACTCATCCGGCCTACCCGTCCGGCCATGCCACCTATACTGGAGCAGGAGTTACCATGCTGAAGGCGTTCTTTAAAGAATCATTTATTATACCTAATCCGGTCGTTGCCAGCGCTGATGGCCTAAAGCTGCTTCCTTATTCCGGGCCGCCTTTGACTGTAGGCGGGGAGTTGAACAAACTTGCCGCGAATATCGCCCTTGGCCGCGATTTCGCGGGTATACACTGGCGCACCGACGGGATCGAGGGAATAAAGCTGGGTGAAGCGGTAGCCATCGGTATTCTGCAAGATTACAGGAACACCTATAATGAGCATTTTAGCGGCTTCACTCTAACCAAGTTTGACGGCACTACCGTAATAATCTGATTTAAGGTGGCGCTTTACGCCACCTTATAAATTAAAAGATTTATAATATTATATATATTGCGGCTTGCGGCTGGTATAAAGAGCTATTATAATTTATTCAGGGAAAATGGCTAAGTAAATACATGCAAATATGGTATTGTCCGGCAAATTTCTTTCTGTTGAAGATGCTTAGGATTATGTGCATTTATGACTTAAGAATTTGGACTTAATTGTTTTGCCGTAGGAGTTGAGATTGTGCTGGGGACTATTGTTAACGTAGCGGCTATCGCATTTGGAGCCGCTTTTGGTTTGTTATTTAGAAAGGGAATATCTGAAAAAGTTAGCTGCACAATCATGCAAGGGATTGGTTTAGCGGTTCTGCTAGTAGGCTCCAGTATGGCTTTGCAAACCAAACAGGTTTTAGTGGTTATTCTCAGTATGATTCTTGGTGGTTTGACAGGTGGATTGCTAAATATTGAGGGAGGTCTAGCCCGCCTCGGCAAGTGGCTGGAAGAAAAAATTGGTGGAGAAACAGGGGAAGTCGGCAAGGCATTTGTCACAGCCAGCCTGATTTACTGTGTGGGAGCGATGGCTATTATGGGAGCAATTGAAGATGGCCTGAACAACAACCCGCAGATTCTTTTTGCTAAAGCAGCATTAGACGGAATTTCAGCGATAGTTTTTGCTTCCACTATGGGAATAGGGGTTATTTTTTCTCTTTTCCCGGTGTTTATTTACCAGGGTTCCATAACGCTTTTGGCTGTATATGTAAAAGGTTTTCTCGTTCCTGACGCGGTGGTGGAAATGACAGCCACCGGCGGACTGCTGATAGTAGGGATAGCCTTGAATATCCTTGGTATTAAGGATATAAAAGTAGGCAATCTTCTTCCCGCAATTTTTTATGCTTTACCCCTCACATTATTACTTTCCAAAATAATCCCCGTTTGATTCTTCTAAAACATTAAGCTCATTCAAATGGAACTAATTCCGTAATTTCCTATATATTGTATCAAGACAGGAAATGAGGTTATTCCATGGGATACTTTTGAAGTATAAAAATAAAAAAGGATTTGAAAAATGTTTAGGTTAAATCCCTTCCGTAAAAAGAAGAAAGGTTTAAAAAATGACCAGGTCATTCAGAATCAGTTAGAAATCAAGATAGGGGACGTAATAATAAGGTTATTGCGCAATAACACAAGTCAACCGCGAAACGAACTCACAGCAATAATTCCCCGGGCGGAAATTCGCCGTAAATTTTATAATAACGGACATTTTACCGCTGAAGAAGAAATAATACTAAACAGTATTACTTTAGTTGACGCTCCCTCCCATGGTTCTGAAAAAAATCAAGGATTTTAGTCCTGTCCGTGTTGCGTTCCTTTTTTTCACCATTTTGACGGGGGAATGTTTTCTTGTCGTTTCCGCTATTTGTTTTTTCCCTGCCAGCAGCGTTATTATCATTTTTTTTATTAGCATAATCTTCTTTGGTGTTTTGACGCTTTTCAAGGATATTTTGATTGTTATTATTTTTCATTCCTGCATTCTTCTCTAGAAGTTTGCGAAAACTATTAAAGCCGGCTTCGCTGTCATTTCTGTCGCCAAAGTTTCTGTTAATATTGTTGCTCTTGTAGCTATTATTACTGTAGTATCTATAATAGTCATTGTTGCTCCCATACCTATTGCTGCTTTTATAGCTACTATCGCTTAATATTTCGCTGATGGATATTTTTTTGTCCTTTTCCAATTCCCTCAAGCTCTTGACGCTTATTTCATCAACGTTGACCGGGACACCTTTGGCAGCTGACTTCTGCAGTAGCAGGTATCTTCCGGTAGAGATGCCGGCCTTCTCAGCTTCCTGGCGCACTGTATTTTCTACAGGTTCAATAATTACTTCAGTGTCCAACCCGTTCGATTGGACAGGACTATTTATTGATTCGTAAATGGATTCCAATTCGTCGGTAAAATTTTCGATATCATCTGTGGTCAGGGTAACTAGAATAATGTTGTTGTCATTTGCCAAAAGAAATTGGTCTTTTATTGCCTGATCTACAATAAGCTTGGCCGCTTCATGCAAGTCCAGTCCGGTCACTTTAACCTCATTTAAAATAGTTGCGCCGTCACTGTTCAAACCGCGGGCTGACGCTATTCTTTTGTCTGCCTGTATTGCTAGCTCAATGCTGGGATTGATGTCGATGGTCATGAAAGCTGACGCCGGCTTCGAACGTCCCAAGTAAAGCTGCCCGGTCAGGACCAGCAGCAATAAGGAAGCGGCCACCATAAAATGCCTCAGGTAAGGAAAGCGTTTCTTCCTTTCTTCATCGGTGATTATTTGGCCCAATCTGGTAACACTGTTTTCGGGAAGAGAAACTTTTTTATATTCCCCGTCACTAGTGAGCAAAATGCATGAATTACCTGTTATCTTAACTACCATTCCCGTCTTTTTCATTTATATTCCCCCTTAGCTTGTGACGGGCATTTTCAAATACGAAGCCAAATATAAAAAATCTTCCCGCCTGTGTATTAGAAGAGTCATCGCTACTATGTATTTACGGCCTCTTTCCAAGGTTTTTCGGCCAATACCAGTTTTTTTCTCCAATTCCACCAGCGGCAGTTTCTTATTATATGTGAATTTTTGGAATAGACTGCTTTCCTCAGCCAATTCCCAGGCAGCAAGCATTAACGAACGGCGTGTGTCCCGGTGCCGTGGCGAGCATTTAACCAAGTCTTCGAACGAAACCCCATACTCATTTAATAATTCTTCAAACTCTTTTATTTCTTCTTCTCTTTCTCTTGCGGCTTCCTCCTCTTGAAATATTCCCCAGGACCTGGCGAACTCAACATTATTACCTTCTTCCTGCAACGGTAGTTGGGCCTTAAGCATGAAATTCCGGTTTTCGCGCCGGTAATGGTCTACAAGACGGCTTCTCATTACATTTCTGGAGTAAGCAAGAAAAGGAACTCCAAAATCATCACAAAAACGATCGATAGCTTCATTAAAGGCAATCAAGCCGATGGCTAACTCGTCATCCCTGCCCCATTCCAGGTTCTTCCTGGAATATTTGCAAGCTACCTTATATATAAATGGCTTGCAGCTTTCTAAAAAACGTTCTCTGGCCAAGCTGTCACCATGTTTTATTTTTTTTATTTCGGTCTCCATGTCCTGTTCAGGAAACAAGTTTTCACTCCCCTTCTTAACCGGTGGACCACCTCTTTCAAAGATAATAAGCAGCGACCGGGGGATATCGACCGTTCCTCAATCATTAATACGTTAAGGCAGAAACGATTTAAGGGGTATGGGTTAGTAACAATGTAAAGCCTGACCCCATTGGTAACCCCATTGGTGACCCCATTGAAAAGGGCAGGGGGGGTACCTCTGCCCATATTTTCTTTGCCGTATTTTTTATATATTAAGTTTAATTATACAGCACTATGGTTAAATGTGAATACTAATCTTGTGGGGCTAGAATTCTGATATCTTCGATCCGGACATGGAGACCTTCTCTTTTTTCCAAAACCATATTGACTAGACCGGTATGATTCAGGTTCATCATGCAAAAGCCCGGCAGAAAAGTCGCCCTGCAGCCCAAAAATGGTTCTTTGCTGATCCTGCAGGCAATCCCCTCAAAACCAATCATATGGTATGCGACTACGTCCTTAACTTCCCGCTCTCTTGAATACAAAGGGCCGACAACCCAGGTATAGAGCAGGCCGGTTACCGGCTCGGCTTCAATAACAGAAAGAACATGCGGTATCGGACAGCCTGCTCCCATTGGTCTGCCCAGCACATAATCGCCTTTTTTGATGTCCATTTTTTCCACTAGATCGCTCCGAAAAGGCAGGACGATCTTCCTGGCGGAGCTTTCCCCGGGCAAAGGGCTAAGAATAAAATCATATGGATGGCCTAAAACATCATGCCCTTGGTAAATGGCTTCTTTTACCAAATCATTTTTCTGGAAACTATGTTCCTGGTAGTATGGACAGTCGTCATTAGCCTTTTGGCCATTGCCAACCAACCGGAGGAAGCTTTTACAATTGATTTCCCCGCATAGGCCACAGTTTTTTCCTGGTGGAAGCCAGTATTGCATCTCACTCACCCCGATAAAGGTATTCGGCGATTTGACCGTCCAATTTTTTTATGACGCCAAAATGGTGTTTCCAACCGATCTCTTTCTTGCCTACACATATGGTACAGGTTCCAATAGGTGGGTTTCCTTTTAGATATAGCTTATCTGAATCGATCTCTTCTGATTGTTTAATCAGCTCGTAAAGACGGTGCAAAGAGGTGCCCTGCAAAGCGTTAGTTTCAATTAGAATCAGATTCGGATGCACGTCTTTTATTTTTTGGATTAAGACTTCCCGCTCAGCCTGGCTGACCAGGTCTATTTTGGTGACAACGGCGATGTCGGCGAGGCTAACCATGGCGCCCATTTTTTCAGGCGCGTGAATCCCGGATATGGAACTGAGGACAATTATCCCCAAGCCTTGATTTAAATAGGGCGAGCAGCGCAGACACAACCCCGCGCTTTCCACGACAAACAGGTCCGCATTCTTGCTTTCCGCCCATTCAACAGCGTCTCCCAGTACCATCACCCCGGCGTGGTCGGGGCATAAATCACCGGAATAGATCTTTTTTGTGAGAATTTTGAATTCCCTGCCCAGTTCAATGTCCTCATAAGCTTTCACTACGTCGATTTTTAAGAAAGCAATGGTCATCTCATCTTTAAATCTTCTTACAATTTGTTTGGTTAGGGAAGTTTTACCCGCTGACGGGGGACCGGCTATTACCAAAAGTTTCAAAAAAACACCTCCATAATTAATTCAAGCAAAGTTAACCTTGATCAGGTCTTTGGTAATCTCATCTCCCGCTCTTAACTTTTCCCTGATAAATCCCACCTGCTTATCCAGTTCCAAAAGGTTTGCGGCGGCCTTTGTTTCAAATTCATTCTGACTGAGAACTTTTTTTACCGCGCCATTTTCCATAATAATTCTCTTTTTAGATAAAAGGGCAATCACCGGGTCATGAGTGACAAAAATGATTATTTTGGAAGTGTTTTTAATAATGTCGATAACTTCTTGTTTGAAGATACCGGCGTTTTCGATCTCGTCCAGTAAAATTATCGGAGCCGCGCCAATCAATATGGCGTCGGCAATCAAAAGGGACCTCGTTTGCCCGCCTGACAGGACGGTGACTCTTGTCTCCCGGTCAATTTTTTCACCGGTAAATTTGTTGGCCAAGTCGATGGTCTCTATAATAACCTTTTCATCAATTATTTTTCTGGCTCTGGCATGAATCTTTAAAAATTCCATCGTGCTTAAATCGGTAAAGCATTTTGTATTCTGAGTGATCATAGCGATTGGTTTCATAGCGGGGTTGTATCTTATTTCATCGGACGGAATTTTTCCATTAATTAATATGCGTCGTCTGGTTGAGCTGTCCCCCTGGGCCAGCAGTTCAATGTCAGAAATTAAAGCGGTTTTTCCGCTTCCTGTCGGGCCCACTATGGATACGGTTTCACCGGCTGTTAAAGTCAGGTGTCGGTAATTTTCTTTGCCTCCTGCTTTATCCAAACCTGGAAGAATTGTAATTGTATTTATCATATCCTACCTCCTAGTAGTCTTTTTTACTATTACACCGTATTTTTATCCATATATAATATTAAACGACTAGTAGGTTTGCATATGCGGATTAATTATTTTATATGTTTAGATAATGTTAATGAAGTAATAGTCTTACATTGATAGTAAAAAAAGGGTAATGATAATATAAACATAAAAATCCCGGCATATGAATTACATCTGTAGCGGGCGGTATAGTTTTTTTGAATCTATTGAATTTCATTTAAAATATTAACGGTAAACATATAATACAAGTAGTGGACTAGTGAAATGTATTTTGAAAAAATTACAAAGTATTTTTTGTATATGGATTATCCTGATCCCACGCTGCATATACCTATTCTAAAGGCTTGACAGGCAAGTTTGAAAAAGCGTATGTAAAAATCTTAACACGGGGTGATGAAAACTGCAGTTGCGATTAAACAGTGCCTGGCTGATCCTGGTTTTTGCGGCCGGTTTTTTAAGTTTGCTCTACCTCTGGTTTACCCTTTTCCCCGGACGGGTGCTTCCGGAGGCGGGTTATTATTTTAGCGCTGAACAAATAAACCAGGGCCGCCAGTATAATATGATCCTGAGGCTGGCCTATATCTGCGGCTTTCTTGGGCAAGTGTCGTTTTTACTATGGCTGGTGTTCAGCGGCAGGCTAACGGACCTTTCGCGCTGGGTCCAGCGTTTGACCGGGGATAATTATTGGGGCAGTCTTTTGCTGTTTTTTTTAATCATATGGCTGTCGTTGCAGCTGTTAAATATACCCTTTACACTTTACAGCGGTTATTTTTGGCAGCATCAATGGGGGTTTTCCACCCAAACTCTCGGAGCTTGGTGGGTGGATTACTGCAAAAGCGCCGGATTGGATTTGTTTCTATCTACAGCAGGAGTTGTTTTATTGTTCGGGGCTATTAATCGCTGGCCCGGTACCTGGTGGTTGGCCGGCGCCGCTATTGTTTCGCTCTGGCTTGTAATACAGACCTTTTTCTGGCCGGTGGTAATCGCCCCCCTTTTTAACCGGTTTACGCCGTCAAATGACCCGGCGGTTCTTTCCATGCTCCATGAATTGTCCGAAAAAGCCCGGCTGCCGGTCGGGCAAGTGCTGATAATGGACGCAAGCAGGCGCACCACAAAGGCCAATGCTTATTTTACCGGTTTGGGACAGACGAAACGCATTGTATTATACGATACTCTGTTAGCCGATTACCCGCCTGATCAGGTTAAAGCCGTGGTGGCTCACGAAATGGCTCATTGGAGCCGGGGTCATATCATCCGGGGACTGGCCCTGGGCGTCCTGGGCAATATTTTCTTTTGGGGCCTTCTATTTGTGCTGTTGCGGACATCGGTAACTCAATTCACCCGTTACCCGCCGCATGTATTGGCGCTTATCCTGTTGTTCTTTTTACTGGCTTCTTTTGTCGGAAATCCGCTGCAAAATTATTTTTCCAGGGGTATGGAAGTAGAGGCGGACCATGTCGCGGTGTCTTTGACCGGAGATGTTCCCGCCGCGCTCCGGCTTCAGGTGGACTTGGCCGCCAGGAATTTATCCGACGTTGCGCCCCCCGCATTTATACACTGGTTCAGCTACAGTCATCCTTCCGCTCTGAACCGGATAAAAAAAATAAAGCAAGCCGGTGAGGATAGTTTATTTTCAGAACCATCAAGGTAATAATTCCTTTTTTTTGCTTTATTGTCGTGTTATAATGCTGCATGGGGATTTTTTACCATTTGGTTGTTTTTAATAATAAATCAGGTACTTTTTTCGCGAATATTTCTACACCGGAGAGGCGCACTGCTGATAGAAAAGGGTGGAATATTTTTATCGGAGATTGAATGCATGAATGTTTTAATTGTTGGCGATTGATTTTATTAAAAAGGTTGCTGACGACACCAATCTGCTCAGTTTAAACGCCGCTATTGAGGCGGCAAGAGCCGGCGAACATGGCAGGAGCTTTGGCGTGGTGGCGGAAGAAGTCCGCAAACTGGCTGAAAACAGCGCCGCGGCGGCAAAGAATATTGGCAAGGTATTGAATGATATCGAAAACTCTATCAAAGGGTTGATTAATGGAATCGAAAAGACTGCCGTAATATCAGGTTTGGAAATGGGTAAATAAGCGCTCTGTTTATTTGGATAAAAAACGTGAACGGGGAGAGAACCTGTGCATACAGCTGACCGGACTATTGAAGAGTTTTTGGAACTGGTGCAAGTCGACAGTGTTTCCGGCAAGGAGCGGCGGATGGCCGACTTGCTGAAGAAAAAGCTGACTGCCCTGGGACTGGAGGTTTGGGAGGATGAGGCCGGTAAAAAAGCCAAGGCCGAAGCAGGCAACATTATTGCCAGGCTGCCGGGAACGGGAAAAGGGCCGGTATTGCTGCTCAGCGCCCATATGGATACCGTTGAGCCAGGCTGTGGGATTCGGCCCAAAGTGGAAAACGGGGTAGTCAGTTCCATTGGTCAAACAGTGCTGGGCGCGGATGACAAAGCCGGGATTGCGGCCATACTGGAATCCCTAAGGTTGGTTATAGAAAACGATATTGTCCATGGCGGCCTGGAGGCAGCGTTTACTATTTGGGAAGAAGGGGGTCTCTTCGGCGCGAAGAACCTGGACTATTCCCTGATCAGCGCGCGGACTTGCTTCGTGCTGGACAGCGACGGGCAACCGGGCACGATTGTGACGGTAGCGCCGTCACATGACCGGATTGGCGCCACGGTCAGGGGCAGGGCGGCTCATGCCGGAATCAACCCTGAAGAGGGAGTAAACGCTATCCAAGTGGCGGCGCACGCCATAGCACAGATGAAAGTCGGCCGGATTGATCATGAAACAACCAGCAACATCGGCGTTATTTCAGGCGGTAAGGCAGTTAACATAGTACCTGACAGCGTCACGATCCAAGGTGAGTCCAGAAGTCTGAGCGCCGAGAAACGGATGCGGCAGACCGGGCAGATGCGCCGCGCTATCGAGGATGCGGCGGAGAAGTTCGGGGCACGCGCCGATATTGCAATAGAAACAATATATCCTGAATTCAACCTGCCGGAGGACTCTCCGCCGGTTAGAATAGCTGTGGAAGCGGCCAGGAATCTCGGACTGGAGCCCATTTTGGCAAAAACGGGCGGCGGCAGCGACGCGAACATATTCAACAGTAAGGGAATAGCAACAGCGGTACTCGGCATTGGCATGAAAAAAGTCCATACAACCGAAGAATACATAACGGTAGCCGATTTGCTTGAAAACGTCCGGTACTTATTCGAGATTATCAAGGTAGCGCAAAAAATAAAATATTAGGAGTCAGAATAGAAATAATTTATCATTCTGAAATATTCTAATTCTGACCCCTGACTACGTGGGTTAGTTTAATATCTTACCGATCAATTCCTGGACAGTCCGGTACATGAGGGCGTATTCAGCCAACAATAGCCGGGCTTCTTTTATTTTTCCAAAAATGACAATACCATTTCGATGAGTGTATAATTGCATTTTTTTCTCCTTTCTGAAAATAATTGTAACTGAGGAGGAGTCAGAATTCAGGAGTCAGAATAAAGAATTTTCATTCTGAAATATTCTGAATTCTGACTCTTGGATCCTGACTCTTGACTACTCAAGGTTAACTATATCTATGTTCTGCCGGAAAATAATATGAGAGTGAACCAGTCATAAAAAACGCGGCAAACCCATAAAAATTAAGCATGGACAGGTTTGGGGAGAGAGGGGGCAGGTTGTTTTGCTTAAAACGTTTTTTACGCTTTGGAAAAACTCCCTGCGCCGGCAGTGGCCTGTTTATTTTATTGTTATCTTAGTTTTTAGCCTGGGTTTGGCGGCGGGTTACGCCGGCGTGCAAAAGCTGCAGACCGATCAGACCGAGCAGCTGCAAACCGAGATAGATCTTTTTTTACAACATGCAAGTATGCTGGAAATAGATTTTTCCATGGCGGCGAGGAATGTCCTGTATAACGGGATGATTTTGGTTGCGGCAATTTATCTGCTGGGTCTCACGGTTATCGGTATTCCTTTGGTGCTGGCCATTCTTTTTGTCAGAGGTTTTGCCCTGGGGTTTGCGATCGAGTTTCTGGCCGGGGAAAAAAGTATGCAAGACACAGTCTTAACCCTCGCAGCCGTTTTGCCTCATAATATTGTGATGATACCGGCCTTGCTGTTTGCGGGGGCCGCCTCACTTTCCTTCGCGTGGCTATTGTTTAAACGGTTTCATAACTCAAAAATAAAAGTGTGGCCCAGCTTTGTCGCTTATAGCTGGATGATGGTTTTGGTAATGGCTTGTTTCGCCGGCGCCGGTTTGGTGGAAGTTTACCTGACGCCGTTTTTGATCAAGGTCGCGGCCAGTTATGTGTTTTGATGTTTACAAAAAGGATTATCTGGTTTTGTGTGGAAGTAGAGTTAAAGGGACTCTGCTTTTTTATTGCGGCAAATTAATTCCTGGGAGCGTGAATATAAAATGATCGAGCTCCTTGACGAATACATTTACCATCTCGCGGTCGAGCGCGGACTTGCCGAAAACACACTGGTATCCTACCGTCTTGACTTGAACGGTTACCTGGAGTTCTGCCGGAAACGCGGGCTGAAATCATTGGAGCAGGCAGACAAGAATGTAATCATGTCATACCTTTTTCAACTGCAGCTGGAGGGCCGCTCTCCGGCGACTATTTCGCGCCGCCTTGCCGCGGCCAGATCTTTTTATAAGTATTTGGTCAGCGAGGATATCCTCCAGAAAGACCCGACTGCCGACTTGGAGTTTCCCAAACTGGCGCAAAAGCTGCCAAAGGTGTTGACGGTGGAAGAAGTGGATACCCTGCTTGGCCAGCCCTCGATTAGTGAACCGGCGGGAATCAGGGACAAGGCCATGCTGGAACTGTTGTACGCCACCGGCATCAGGGTTTCGGAGCTGGTTTCCCTTAACCTGGAGCACATTAATCTGGAAAGCGGTTTTATTCGCTGTTTCGGAAAAGGTTCAAAAGAGAGAATCATACCGGTGGGTGACGTGGCTGCGCGTTTTCTCAAAGAATACCTGAGCCGGGGCAGGAGCAAACTAACAAAGGCCGGCAACCCGCCCGCGCTGTTTGTTAACCAGCATGGGAGGCGGCTGACCAGGCAGGGCTTTTGGAAAATCATTAAAAAATATGCTTTAAAGGCGAATATAAAAAAAGAGATTACGCCCCATACATTCAGGCATTCCTTTGCCACCCACCTGCTGGAGAACGGCGCGGATCTCCGTTCGGTCCAAGAAATGTTAGGACACGCGGATATCAGCACAACGCAGATTTATACTCACTTGACGAAGCAGAGGATGAAAGAAGTGTACAACCGCAGCCACCCGAGGGCGTAAATCTATTAAGAAGTCAGTAGTCAGTATGAGAGAATAATAGTAGAGATAGTTATTGCAGTTGGGAGATGAAACTGTGCAGGTTAAAAGGGTATTATTGCTGATTATGGACAGCGTGGGGGTGGGAGAGTTGCCGGACGCCGGGGAATACGGCGACGCCGGCAGCAATACCCTGGGCAACACGGCTAAAGCGGTCGGCGGACTAAATTTGCCCAACCTCGGATATCTAGGCCTGGGTAACATTATTAATGTTGAAGGAACGCCTCCGGTCCAAACCCCTGCGGCTTCCTACGGGCGCATGGCCGAGCGTTCCGCCGGCAAGGACACCACCACAGGTCACTGGGAGATGGCCGGCATCATCCTGGAGCGGCCTTTTCCGGTATATCCTAACGGTTTTCCGCCGGAATTGATCGAAATGTACGAAAAAAAGATCGGGCGGCCGGTGCTTGGCAATATAGCCGCCTCAGGTACGGAGATAATTAAGGAATTGGGCGAAAAGCACCTGGAAACCGGCTACCCGATCGTGTATACTTCCGCGGACAGCGTTTTTCAGGTAGCCGCTCACGAAGAGGTAATCCCCATAGAGGAGCTTTATTCAATGTGCCAGACCGCGCGGGAAATGCTGGTCGGAGACCATGCCGTTGGGCGGGTTATCGCCAGGCCGTTTGTCGGGGAACCCGGCAGTTTCCGGAGGACGGCGCGCCGGCATGATTATTCATTAAAGCCGCCGGGCAAAACTGTGCTGAAGCTGCTGGTGGAAAATAACCTACAGGTTACCGCTGTGGGCAAGATTAATGATATCTTCGCGGGGGAGGGGATCAGCCGCGCGGTTGCCACCGCAGGCAACGTGGAAGGTATCGACCGGACATTGGAACTGCTGCGTGCTCCGGGGGAAGGATTGCTCTTCACCAACCTGGTGGATTTCGACATGCTCTACGGGCACCGCAATGATCCGGAAGGTTACGCCGCGGCTTTGGCGGAACTGGACCGGAGAATGCCGGAGCTGCTTGATGCCATGCGTGATGAAGACCTGGCGATTGTTACGGCTGACCACGGCTGCGATCCGACTACTTCCAGCACCGATCATTCCAGAGAGTATGTGCCCTTGCTGGTTTACGGCAAGGCGGTCAAGGCGGGAGTGAATCTCGGGGTGAGAGAAACTTTCGCGGACGTCGCGGCGACAGTGGCTGATATTTTCCATTTGGAGACGACAGTGGGCAGGAGCTTCTGGACTGAGGTGAGGTGACCGGGTTGCGAGTCGTTGATCTAATTAACAAAAAGAAACAGGGCGGAAGATTAACCAGGGACGAGATTCGTTTCCTCGTTGAGGGATACACCGCCGGGATAATACCTGACTATCAAATGTCTGCCCTGCTCATGGCGATATGCTTTAAAGGCATGGATAAGAAGGAAATCGCGGATCTTACTCTTGCCTATGTTAATTCGGGAGAGCAAATAGATTTGACGGAAATCAAAGGGGTTAAAGTTGACAAGCACTCGACCGGCGGAGTGGGAGACAAGGTAAGCCTGATTATTATCCCGCTGGTTGCTTCGGCAGGTGTCCACGTGGCCAAGATGTCCGGCAGGGGCTTGGGACACACGGGTGGGACGATTGATAAGCTGGAGTCCATTGAGGGCTTTAAAACAGAGCTGTCCAGGGATGAATTCATCCATAACGTGAATATCTATAAAATGGCGATAGCGGGTCAAAGCGCTAACTTGACTCCCGCCGATAAAAAAATATACGCCTTGCGGGACGTTACCGCCACAGTGGACAGTGTTCCCTTGATCGCCGCCTCGGTGATGAGCAAGAAGATTGCCTCAGGGGCCGATGCCGTGGTGCTGGATGTTAAAGTCGGGTCCGGCGCTTTCATGAAGTCTCTGTCCGAGGCTAAAGAACTGGCTGAGACAATGGTTGAAATAGGCAAATCTCTGAACAGAAAGACAATAGCCGTTGTCACAGACATGAGCCAGCCGCTGGGGCGCGAGGTCGGCAACGCGAACGAAGTTAAAGAGGTTATTGAAGTATTGAAAGGCCGGGGCGCTCCCGACCTAGCCGTTGTTTCCCTTACGATAGCCGCGCACATGGCCGTGCTGGGCGGGGCTTATCCGGACTTTGACAGGGCATACAGCGCTTTGGAGCAAGTGATCAAGTCCGGTAAAGCTGTGGAGAAACTGAAACAACTCGTCACAGTCCAGGGCGGCAATCCTGATGTTATTGAACACCCCGAAAAGCTGCCGCAGGCAAAATATCATTTTGCGGTTAAAGCCGCGGGAGCAGGGTATGTGACGGCTATCAACGCCGAAGCCGTGGGAGTATCGGCGATGCTGCTGGGGGCGGGTCGAAAGAAGAAGGATGACCGCATAGCGCACTCCGCGGGCCTGACGATGGTCAAGAAGATAGGGGATAAAGTCAATACAGGCGATACCATTTGTATTTTGCACACGGACGTGGAAAATTGTGAAGAAGCTGAGAATACGGTAAGAAGCGCGTATTCTTTAAGTGACACTGAACCGGAACCGATTAATTACGTATATGAAGTCATTCAATAGCGGAAGTTTAGTTTATGAGTGATTGCAATGCCAGCGAACGGCAGCCCATACTTTAATTTTAGATTCATATGCCACTCTGCGCTCCCATCCATTTCTGACAATGCTTATTATTCTCCTCCTGAAAGTCATTAAATAAGTCATTTGTGCCATAATTGTTTTATCCTATTCCGCATAAGCCTCAACAGCTTCAATGTTCACCCACTGAATAAGCTTATCCCTTTTCACTTCTCCTCATATCATTTTCTTTGAAGACAATAAAGTGTCGGCGGTAGCCCCAACAAAATTTTATAGGATATTTCCCTTCGTTTCATTACTTAATAATAATAGATATAATACAATAAAAAATTTAATTTTGTTATTTCTAATTGAGTTGAGTTATGTTATAATCTCCATGACTATAAATATATTTAATCTATGTCCATAGGTATAAACGCTTGATTTTCAAAGCGGAGGGTTAATCGCTTCTAAACAGCATTCAGAAGGACACAGGATGTTTTCTTTTCTCACATGAAACAGATGAGAACATTTTGAATAGGACTTGCTCCGGAATTTTTTAATTCATCAATTAGTCAGGCAAAATCTTTAACATTAATGAAAGGAGGCTGAAAAAATTCCGGTCATGAAGGATTAGCTAATAGTGAGGCTTCTACGACTATTATTACTTAAGAGGGGGGGTAAAATGCTGTTAAATCTATTGGGATAGAAGGAGCTAGAGTGTTTCCTTCCGATCATCCCAGGGTAAGCATCCGGAAGCCGCCTACATATTTAACATGGTCATAGACCCTGCCAGTAATTAAAAAACCTTGCTTCCACCCCGGCTGAATAGCGAGACACCAAAAAAGAATACTTTCACATGCTGGAGGAATTATAAAATGATTAACGGCAAAAGAAAAACACATAATGCGTTTTTTTCTCTTTTAACAATCTTTTGCATAACGCTTTTTATGGGCTTTATTCCGGTCAAGGAGTGTTATGCGGCAGGTTTGACACTCAGCGCTGTCAAGCTGAACAACACTACTGCTCTGGTTCAATCGCCAGACCCGGCAAGCAATCCGGATATCCCGTTAAACGGGAACTTTGCGATAACTTTCAGCAATACCGTGCAGGGCTATTATGATGGTTCTGCGAAAACCCCGCCCTATATTGTTGACAACAGAGGCAAAGTAAAATTAGAGCGAATAGCTGACGGCAGCCGCAGTCAGGTGGGCGTTGCGGTTGGAGACGGTTCACCGTTAACGGTTACATACAGTGTATACGGCGATTTAATTCCCGGCAGCCAGTATGTCCTGACGCTGCAGGGTGATATTACTGCGAACAACAATAGAAATACGCTGGGCGCTGATACTGAAATCGGCTTTACGACAGTCGCGCCGCAAAAGCCGGCCGCCCCGTCTTTTACCTCCGCGACACTGCTGGGGGATGTGCTGACATTAAGTGGGCTGCCGAATAATGCAGCCAATCTGGAATACCGTATCTCGGCTGACGGGACAGAAGCAGGCTATGGCGGGTGGTCGGACCTGGCAGTGGTTAACCGGACCGCAACATTAACGGCAACCGGCCTCACGGTAGAACAAAGCACCATAGAAGTGCGTGTCAAGGCCAGCCCTGATACAAACACTCCCGCCGGGGACAGCGCGGTGCAGACTGTTGTACAAGGGATACCGCCAGCGCCGGAGGCGCCTTCTGTCGGGGGAGCGGTTCTCGGCGGGGCGCAAATCATGCTGACAGGTTTGCCGGACAACGCTTCCAACCTGGAATACAGCATTGCCGTGAATGGTACGCCGTGAATGGTACTGATTATACGGACTGGAATGACCTGGAGGTTGACGGGACAACTGCGGTCATTGATGCAAGCAGTTATGACATTGACACCAGTATGAGCAAACTGGCGTTCCGCGTTAAGGCCGACCCTGCTCTTGGAACTCCTGCCGGAGATATTACCGAGGAACCGGTGGTGCTGGCGCTGAACGTTGAAACACCCATTCAACAGGGCAAGACCTACATTTTCGAAAGCGGACTGAAGCTATACGCCGAAGCGCTGGTAGGCGACAATACGGTCACGGTAAGCGACGCGAAAAACAAGACCAAACCGTGGGAGGTTGCCATACGCCCGGCAACACCCGCGGACTTAGGGCCGGTATACGGCGTTTTGCTCAAAGGGCCCGCTGCTCCAGGTAAAAAGGTGATTCTGACTGTTCCGATCCCCTACGACGTTATTCCCGAGCAGTACCTTGATAAGTGCTCGGTCTACGATGGGAGAATCCAGACTTATCCGGAAGGTGTCGATGAACAGGGAAACATCGAGCCCTGGACCTTCCTGAACGATGTTGACCGTTCGGAAATGGGAAGCGGCATATTCAAGCTGACCTGCGATGACGATGATTTTTCCACGGATGGCAGGTTTCATATGTACAGCGTTATGTATGACTACTTTGGCCTGGATCACATGTCATTAAGTACGGGGGGTTACGTTCCTGACGATCAAGGAAATTATGGCATCAAACTTATTGAGGGATCGATAGATCAGGGTTCCGGGGTCGGCTGTTGGGAAATATACAGGGATGATGTCTTAATTAAGACAATTGGCGAGAGAGTATCATATAAAAAAATGGACTGGCGGAACGGAGATTTCACATATTACGATCATGATGTCGTTTATGGCCAGAGCTACAGCTATAAGATTAAAAGCTACGACCCATACGGCAATACCAGCGGCGACCCTTTCAGCTCTTCAATCAGGGTTGTAGCCATGACGGATGAGGATATTGTCCAAAGGGTTAAAGCGGATATTGAGAACGGCGCTCAAGTATTTGAATTTGCGGAAGGAGATTCGCAGGATCAAGTAACGCAGGATTTCTATGCGAATTATGTTTCTAATGATCCGAGCTATAGAGGTGGCGCAACGATAGGGTGGGAGAGTGATCGCCCTGATTTGGTTGTAACTAAAAACGTTACCCCCTACATGGTTTTTATGCCCTTGGAAGCCGACGAGGCGGTAGTGCATTTAACGGGGACCATTACGTCCGGCAGTGTCAAGGAAACGGTCACCAGAACTATCACGGTCAAGTGGACCGAGGAATATAAATTATGCAGCAGCGGTAAGGCCCAAAACGGTATTTATGCGGATTTTGAGCGTCAAAAGGAACAGTTGCAGGCTGCCATTGACCGGGATGATGTTAAGACGATTATTTTTAATACCGGTTTTTCATTCATTCACTATGGTGACAGCCCTCCCGTCGTCATTGACTTTAAGGGCAAAACTGTCAAGGCGGGTCCGGGTTATGATGATATGGAAAAAAACAATCCGGATGATGAAGGCTGGTATATGTTTACTGGTACGGATAATGGTGATGTGATCAAAAATTTAAAAATCAATGCCGACGGCAAGAAGCTGAAAGCAGTAATAAGGACTAGCAGCGGCGGTTTAATCGAAAACGTTGAGTTCGCCAGCATGAGCAGGACCAAGTATGCGATCATGGAGGACAGCCAAAGCTCGGCCACGGTCCGCGGTTGCACTTTCACGCCAACCGAGCGGGCTGGTATATTCCTGTATCATTTCCCTAGCACATTGGTAGGCAGTCAAACAATTGAAAACTGCACCTTTGACGGGCAGGGTAAGCCCGGCTACGCCATCTTCGACCAATGGGGCGTCGCGACAATCAGCAACTGTGAGATTAAAGGCTACAGAGGCGAACTCACTACCGGCTATAACAGCGGCAATGATATGGAGACCATGGGGATCAATGATAATTACACAAGGTTGCACGACGGCTTTACATCCGCGGGGATTTTTATCAGGGACAACGGTAAGGCGGACCTGCATGGCAACAGCATCTCCGGCTGCGACAGCGGCATCAGGGTTTGGACGGGTGAAAGCTATAGTTACTATGACGATCAAACAATTAAAGGCCCGATAACTGTCTATGCGACCGTCAACTCGATCGAGATCAAGGATCAAGAAACGGCTGAAGCGGCAGCGGCGTCCTTAAAGCTGGACAACGCTTTATCGGGAAGCGACTGGGATGTCGATATCTGTACTGCGGCCGACCCGGACAATCCTGTGCCGCTGGTCCGTGAAAACTACGGTCCGTTCGGCATCTACAAGCAGTCTCCGGCTCCGTATGAAAAAGGAGTTGCTATTGACAGCACTATTGAGTTCTATTTCTCACAGGAAATGCAGGCTGATACCATAAACAGCAGTACCATTTTACTGACCAAGGACGGGCAGGCTATTGCGGCTGAAGTAAGCTATGACGCTGTGGAAAAGAAAGTAGTCTTGAAGCCGCAAGCCAAACTGGGATCCGGCGCCACGTACACCGTCACAGTATCAACCTCGGTTGCCGATAAGGACGGCAACGTTTTACCGGAAGCTTGCAGCTGGAGCTTTAGCACAAAACAGTTCGTAGTTTTCTATTCGCCTTCAGACAGTGCTGTTTCCTATGAGATCGACACGGATGCGGAACTGATGTTGGGCTTTGCAAATCCGATCGATCCTACGTCGATCAGCGACGGGGCCGATGTGATCCTCGAGCAGATCGGCACGCTGGGCAACCCCACCGCGGGCGGCGCAAAAGCAGCATGCAGCTACCAGTTTAGCGGCGATGGGACTGAACTTGTGATTACGCCCGACCAGGAGATGGTCAACGGCGGACACTATAAAATAACTGTGCCCAGCAAGCTGACCGACAATCAGGGTTATGTGATGGGTTCGGATGCCAGTGTGGAGTTTTATACCAAGCCTGCCTTAATCCCTGAACAGTATAGCCTGGTATTGGATGGGGTCGGCTCACCTGCCGTGACGGCGTTGCAGCCTGGCGAGAGTTACGTGTTTAGTATTCAGCCGGTCAATATGAGTGATTACCGCCATAGGGCCGCCAGGACTTATATTGTGGTCAGGGGAGGAAAAGGCGCGCGTCCTGAACATGGCGGGGATATCCTGGGCAAAGGACACTTTAATACCGCTGCAAACAGCACCGCAAATCCCGTACATGTTTTTGGCAAAGAAAGCGTCATGTTTACAGTGCCTGAAGATATCACGGGAAATGTCTATGTTGATGTCATGCTGCGCGAAACCACCACGGCCAGGGATAACCCGCGGGTGCTGGCGAAAACCAGGCACTTTGAACTGCAGGTGAACCGGGAGGAGGTGTAGCGGCGTGAAAAAAGCGATCTGCGCGATCCTTGCCGCCATCATCCTGCTCGCGGCCCACGCCCAAGTTGTATTTGCCGATCAGTCCATTACGGTTGTAACCAACGGGGGGAGAAGGACCTACAGTCCGGGGTACATCATGGCCGTCGCGGGGCGGGTAACAAATGACGGGGAAGCGACGCGCAATGCCGATGTTTTCATTGAGATTTACCCTGCCGGTTCTCCCAGCAGCATTAAGTATTACGCCGGCACAAGGAGCAATAAAAGCGGGTACTACATGACTGTCTTTACCGTGCCGTCAGACTTTTCCGATGGTGACTACACTATTGCAGCCCATACCGCCGAGGCTTCGGCAGAGAGTGACTTTTCGATGCCCTCCGATGCCCCGAAGGAAGTAGCATTTCTTGGCTCGGATCCCGAAGGGGCCACGGAAACGCCGGTGGAGGTTATCCCCGTAAGCACGAATGCCCTGGCCCTGGCCTTTCAAGGCAACGTTAATTTTTTTGTCAACAATAAAGATCTGCCGGGTGTCGTTATCGGCGCCAATGAAAATAATGAAGACTGCATCTCTCTTTACAAAGGGAAGGATAATAGGCCTGTCTCTTTCGACGTGGAATTAATCGATGATCTTACTGCGGGTGAAGCCACAGTGAGTTATTATACTCCGGCTGGTATACAAATGCAGACCCAAAGGCAATGCTGCCTGGTCCTCTCTCTTAATGAATCACTCGAGAAAAATACGCTCTATACGGTAAAGATTGACGGTGACCTGTGCGCCAACAACGGGAGCAAGCTGGGCGAGGATATAACGGTTTATTTCAAGACGGGTAGCTCCGGCGGGCAAGAGAACTCAGAAACGCCAGAGACCCCAGAGTCGTCAGGGCCATCAGGCGTGTCAAGTCGGGTGTCTTCGCTCCCGGCAGCCATCCCTGCCGCGGATTTAGGCAAGACCGTCCAGAATGGCAATATAGCAACCTTGCAGGTCGATAACGAAAAGGCGTCTGCTATTCTCAAGAGAACTGACATGAGCGCCCTTGTAGTGGATATCTCGGAGATAGCGGCGGCAGGCGCGCAAAAAGAAGTGCAGCTTTCTGCGGCAGTGGTCGATCTGGCCATCGCTGAGCACAAGCCCATTGTGATTCAGGACGGCGAACTAATTATGTATATCCCGCCCGAAGCATTGACGCAGGGCGGGGAAACGACGTTCAGCATGATGTTAGCTTCCGGCGGCACTGTGCAGAACGCGCCGGGGGATACCGAAAGGAAAGCGGTTTACAGCTTCAGCGCGTCTTCCGGCGGTAACACGCTGCATAATTTTCAGCAAGAAGTTATTCTGACTCTGCCCATTCCTGAAGGTGTAAGCGACCCGGACAAACTGGGGGTGTACTGCCTTAATGAAGAAAACGGGCAATGGGAATACATGGGCGGAAGAATCAAGGACGGCAAGCTGGTATTCAGCGCCAGGCACTTCTCGACCTTCATGGTGGCTGAATCCCGGAAGACCTTTGCGGATATTGCCTCCCACTGGGCCAAGAGGGACATAGAGATAATGGCGGCCAGGCAGATTGTTAGCGGAGTAGGCAGTGATGAGTTTGCGCCGGACACTAAAATAAGCCGGGCGCAATTTGCCGCGCTGATTTGCCGGACCTTGAATCTGGCGGACAATGCGGCAGCTGATTTGTTTAACGATGTGCCTGCCACTGCGTGGTATGCCGATGATGTCTTGAAGGCGGCAAAAGCCGGCCTGGTTGTGGGCGCTGACGGCAAGTTCCGTCCCGACGACATGATTACCCGCCAGGAAATGGCTGCGATGATCCAGCGCGCATACAACTATGCCGGCGGCCAGGCGCCTGAATTGAAAGAAATCACATTCAGCGACAAAAGAAGCATCGACGCCTGGGCCTACGAGGCAGTGCGGACCGTATACAGCCTGGGGATCATTAACGGGCGCACCAACGGCAGCTTTGGTGCGGCTGACAATGCCACGCGCGCTGAAGGTGCGGTTATGCTGAAAAATATGATGGATAAGCTGGGACTGTAATCTGTCCATCGGTTGCTCATGCCAGACCCGGTGCAGGATTACAGGCCGGTATTAACACCTGCGCTGAATCATGCTATAATTTGTTGAGGTTTGTTTTGTTATGTTATGTTATTTTTCCCCGTAGGCAGCACGAGTACTTACGGGGTTATCCGTATTCTTTCGCAAAACAAAATGCGTAGTCGATATTAACAACTGGCGCAATCGCAAGCAAAAAGTTAAAAGGGTGATGATGCGCTATCAACCTGCCGGGAATCCAGTTAATGAACGTCAGCAAAGAATATGCCGGCAGCCAGGGCGGCAAAATCTGTGCTTTAAAAGCTGTAAATTTATCCATAAAACCAGGTGAATTCATGGGCATAGCCGGGAAAAACGGCTCCGGCAAAACCACCCTGGCCCGTTTGCTGAACGGCCTGCTGCTTCCTTCCGCCGGCAGCGTCATGGTTAACGGCATGGACACTCGCCAGCGGCGCCATATCAGAGAGATACGCCGCCAGGTGGCCATGGTTTTTCAGAATCCGGACAACCAGTTGGTTAGTCCGGTTATCGAGGAGGAAATAGCTTTCGGGCCGGAAAATCTGAACCTGCCGCTGCGGGAAATTGAAATTCGCGTGGAAGAGGCCTTGCAGATCGTGGGGCTGGAGGAATTGCGGCATAAGTCGCCGCACATGCTGTCCGGGGGCCAGAAGCAGCGGGTGGCCATAGCGGCGGCCCTGGCCATGCGGCCTGCCTGTCTTGTGCTGGATGAACCGACCTCCATGCTGGACCAGACCTGCAGGCAGGGAATTCTCGACTACCTGCGGGAGCTGAACAACCGGCAGGGGATCACCATCATCTTGATTTCCCACAATATGGAGGACCTGGCCGGGGCCGGCCGGATCATCGTGCTGCAGGAAGGGAGTATTGTCCGTGACGCGCCGCCATGGGAAATATTCAACCAGGCCGGTCAAACTCTTGATTTAAAGCCACCGAATATTGTGCGTCTGGCTCAAATGCTCAGAAAGCGCGGCTGCCTGCTGGACGAACGGATCACCACTTTGGAGCAGATGGAGAACAGTATATGCCGGTTATTGAAATCAACAACTTGAGCTATGCATATAATGGCGGGACGCCAGACGAGAAAAAGGTTCTCGATAATATCACCTTGTCGGTGGAAAAAGGTGAATTTCTGGGGATTATCGGCGCCAACGGTTCCGGCAAGTCAACCCTGATTCAGCATTTCAACGGTCTTTTGTACCCTCAATCCGGAAGCATATCCGTGCTGGGCTTTGATACGCGGGATAAGCACTACGGGTCGCAGCTGTGGAAGTATGTGGGTATGGTTTTCCAGTTTCCTGAACAGCAAATTTTTGAAGCGACAGTATACGACGAGCTGGCCTATGGGCTGAGCAATATGGAGCTGGATAGGGCGGAAATTGAGGTCCGGGTTGATGAAGCCCTGGCAAACGTGGGGCTTGTTCCGGAACAGGTGCGCGCCGTTTCACCGCTGTGTTTGAGCGGCGGGATGCGGCGCCGCATCGCTATTGCCAGCATTCTGGCGATGAAGCCGGATATCCTGGTCCTGGATGAACCCATGGCAGGCTTGGATCCCGAGGGGTGCGCCCATATTCTTGCTGCCATTAAAAGATATCGGCAAGAACAGGATGTTACCGTCATTATGGTTTCCCATTACATCAACGAGCTCATCGTTCTGTCGGACCGCGTCGCTCTGCTTGACAACGGCCGCCTGCGGGCGTGGGGACCGGCCAGGGAGCTTTTGGCGCGCGATGATTTGCCGAACTATGACCTGCTGCTGCCGGATTACCTGAAATTGCTGCATAATTTAAAAAAACGGGGGTTGAAAGTGAAAACCGGGGTTTTGACCGTGGAAGAAGCTGCCGGCGAGATTGGCAGGGTCCTGGAGAGGATTAAATGTTGAGAAGAATGAAGTTGGGAAAATACGTACCCGGCAATTCTTTAATTCATCGATTGGACCCGCGCACCAAGCTTCTGGGGGGGCTGATCGTAGTTACAGCCATACTGGTCAATTATAACTGGCCGGTGCTCCTGCTCAACGCGGGCTTGATTTTTATGGTGATTTTCCTGTCGGAAATAAATTTGCCGTCAGTCTTGCGCGGGATTAAATGGCTATGGATTATTTTTATTTTTAGTTTTCTGGCGCAATGCGTATATACCCAGGGAAATCCCCTGTTCAGCCTGGGACCGCTGACAGTGACCATAGAAGGAGTATACCGGGGACTGGCTACATTCTTGCGCCTGCTTATCCTGTTCCTTAGTTCCACCATCCTGACCATGACCACTTCGCCCATGAAGATGGCCGGGGGGCTGGAGGCTTTGTTCGCTCCCTTGACCCGCCTCAGGGTGCCGGTAAATCAGTTTGCCATGCTGGTGACGATTTCTCTAAGATTCATCCCCACTCTGATAGAAGAGGCGGAGACCGTCACCAAAGCTCAGAAATCCCGGGGGGCGCCATTTGCGTCACCGAAGAAGCTGGTGCGTTTAAAAACTTTGCTGGCAGTGCTCATACCTCTGGTGGCGGGTTCGCTGCAGCGGGCCACCGACCTGGCCGTGGCTATGGAAAGCAGGTGCTACACAGGGGGGCCGCATCACAGCCGGACCAAAAACCTGCGCTTCGGCCGCCGTGATCTGGCGGCGCTGGCCATAACAGCCGCGGTAAGTATTTTGCCGCTGCTGTATATATACTGCGCGGCCTTGCCGGTGCAGTCACTGCAAAATTTACGTTAGCTCTTCTTGTTACCCGTTGTGGAGGGTGAAATAGAACCACAGGAAGAAAGGAAAGGGAAATGTGACAAACGGGAAAATGCGGCGGCGATCAGGACTGCTTGCCCTGCTGCTGTTCACGGTCCTTCTGAGCGCTTTACCGTTAGCCGCCTACGGAGATAATGACGACGGGCCAGGAAACGATCAGGGTGTTTTTAAACCACTGGGCCTTGTCTCAGCAACGCTTGATAACGGAACCAGTATCATCAAGGCAGATAATGTACCGCTGAAACCAAAGATCACCATGCAATTTGACAAGAATGTCGTGAGTTTGATCTACTGGGAAAAAAACAAACGTTGTTTTCATCTCTATGATGAAAACGGCAAAGAGCTGGCGCTTATCTTAAGCAAAATTAATGACACGGTAGATTTTACCAAAAGGCAGTATATCTGGGTGGAACCGGCTGGGCAGCTTGCCCCGGGGACCGGCTACAGGTTGTATGTCGCCCCGGATTTGGTGGCAAAAAACGGCGGTTCCACGCTTTCCATGACCACCGACAACCAGGGGGTAACGATCAGGTTTAAAACGGCCGGTGAAAAAACAGGGCAAATTTCCGGGCCGGCCATTGCAGCGGAAGATGCTCCGCCTGACGCTGCGGCGGGCAGCGCAGGCGCCGCGCCGGCGGACAACAAGACAACCGGCGGTGCGGGCGCCGCATCAACCACCAGTACAGTAACTGGCAGCACAGGTACAGAGCCGGCACCCAATGCCGCGCCGGAAGATACTACCGTGACTGGTGATAGCCCGGCAACAAGCAAACCACTCGCTGAAGCTGATTTGGACCAGCCAAATGAAGCGGCGCCGGGCGAGGCGGACGCCGCCAAGTTTGCAGCCGTTCAGCGGGGCCGGCGGCTGCAGAATATTGTGGCCGCGGCATCAGGCATTCTGCTGGCGGGCTGGGCAGCCGTGGAAGTCTCCCGCAGGAAGAAAAAAGGATAGCGAGGAGACAACATGACTGTTAACAAGCGGATAATCGCCGGCATCCTGCTCCTTATCCTGATAGTTGGGGGGTCTTACTTTTTCGAACAGATTACCAAAGCTCAAGGAAGCCGGAACGGCAGGCTTGTGCCTGTAATACAACACGATGAAACCACTGCTTATCTGGACGCCGGCGTAATCAGGCAATTGGGCCGGCAGGAGCAGGAAATGAATAAAGACGCGGGCGAAACCGGCGATAATGGTGATAATGAAGTATCGCTGGGTTTCGTGCTTGGTTCGGCGGGGGTCGCTGGTTATCAATACATCGAGGTGAGCGGGGCGGGCGACAGTGAAGATATCAAGCTGGGGCCACGGGATATCGGCGGTATTGTCCTGTCTTCAAACAGCAACAGTACCTTTGCCATGGCAGACAAAGCAGGCGGAAATCGTGTCATTATTAAAGAAGTCGCCAAAATTTATGTCGCCGATTGATATGATAAGAGGTGTGGCTGATTATGCTGGACATGGAGAAGGAAAAAATGTCCGCTGACTTAAAAACTCCGGCGGACAGTTTTATTTTTAACATAGGCCTGGCCGACGCGATCAGGTTAACCATGTTCGGGACTCTGATAAGCGTCAGCAGGTTTGTGTTCCAACTGCCTATAGGCATGCCGGGCCATACCAGCGTATACTGGATGGGCTTGCTGATGCTGGGAAAAGGACTGATCCCCAAATTTGGCGCGGGGACCATCATGGGCATCGTTTCGGGAGTGCTGGCCATCGTCTTCGGTCTGGGCAAAGAGGGACCTTTGCTGGCTTTCAAGTGCATCGTGCCAGGGGTTTTGCTGGATATTCTGGCCATACTGTTTCTTAACAAGCTGGAATCCATATGGGTGGGTGTCATTATCGGGGCTTTACTCAGCTGGTCCAAGCTGCTGACCAGCATTGCCCTGGGTGTCATCCTTGACATACCGGTGGTATTTCTGGCGGTGGGATTCGGTTACGCTGCCTTGCTGCACGTCATTTTCGGCGCTACGGGGGGAGTGCTGGCGGCGGTGCTGATCAAACGATTGAAGCCGCGCTTGGCCTCATCCTGGCAGACCTGACCTGCGGCGAGACGCCGGCAAAGACGCAAAGAAGGTATAGAAGATATAAAAGAGATATATTAGACGGGGTGTGTGAAATGAAAATATATGTAGGGATTGATGACACCGACAGTATCGAGCAGGGAGCGACCGGGGAGACGGCCAAGCAGATTATCAGGATTATTGAAGAACGGCGCTGGGGAAACTGCCAGGGGCTGACCCGCCATCAGCTGCTTTTGCACCCGGACATAGCCTATACTTCTCACAATAGCTCCATGTGCTTTACCGCTGAAATTGAAACCGCCAGTCTGGAACCTCTGATCGAGGCAGCCGCCGGGTGCCTGGAGCGGGACAGCGCGCCCGGTTCCGATCCCGGCCTTTGCGTAGCGGCGGAGGAGCAACTGCGGGATGTTGAGAGCCTGATCGCTTATGGTTATGAGACAAAAAAGAGGATCATAACCAAAGGAGAAGCCTATGAATTAGCCGGAAAACTAGGTGTCCACCTGTCTGAACACGGTGGCGCCGGTATCGGCGTGATTGGGGCGCTGGCCGGCGTCGGCCTGAGAATGACCAATAACGACGGGCGCTTCCAGGGCAGGCTGGAACTCAAAGTTCCCGGAGCCATCATAAATGTGACTGAGATATTATGCAGCAACCTGGTGGAAAGGGTGCAGAGTGTGAACGGCTACGTTCTGAACAAAAATGAAGAGGTGCGGCTGGGACACAAATTAAAGACCGTGCTGCTGGGAGGAAAACGCACCCTGCTGGTTTACCGCCGGGAAGGCGCGCTGGTTTGGAAAACCTGTACCAACGCCCACCTGGAGCATTATTGAGGTGATGAACATGGATGACTGGATAAAAAAAAATAAAAGGGGCCAAGTCCGGTTTAGAGGCGGCAGCCATGATTGGCTGCTGGCAGCCGGAATAGCGGGCAACTGCACTCACTTTGTACTGGATGATGAGGACGAACTGCTGGCTGAAGAGGAAAGATCCTGCTACAACTGCCGGTTCAGGCGCTGGATTGACCATTATTCTTTCGTCTGTATGAAGCGCTGAAGGTCCTGACAGAAAACAAGAAGGAAATATTGTGTTATGGAAAGTTATTTGTTTTTTTCTCTTTCAATGGTCTCGTGTATATATTTTATTTATACGGTTTACCGGCGGGTCTGTTATATCCGCCTGGGCCGGCCGGTTG
>JGI12104J13512_1000685_pt1 | contig 29693 bp, 19 predicted proteins | sample TerdegcTABiofilm_FD_13512 | JGI IMG/M metagenome (IMG submission 13512)
CATACTTCCTTTCCGCTTTTTCATTGGAAGTGTAGGACAACGACTATTTTATCTATATGATTGGTAATTACATCATTAAGGTCATCTGAAAAGAGTAACCTTTTTACTCAAGCATCGTTTACCATTAACCGACAAGTTGAGAAAGTATATACCACTGGAACACTGCTTGCCATCAGCATCTTTGCCATCCCAATTGGTTAATTGCTCACTTACTTTACTGGGATCAAGAGAAATGTTTTTCACTTTCTGCCCCTTGATATTATAGATATCGATGCTTGCGGTTGTTATTCTTGGCAGAATGTTATCCTGATTTGCGGGTAAAATAACCTTTAGGTTCGTGAAAGTTGTAAATGGATTGGGATAAGCAGATAAAAGCCCATTCTGCAAAGCTGGGGTCGTCGGATCATCAATACCTACATAGTTACCGTTTGAATCTATTCTGACCAGTGCAAGCTGTTTAGGTTGATAACCAACAGTTGCGCAATAAAGTAAATCTCCATTCCCGAGCTCAATCAAGGGGTGATTTCCAATCCCGATTCTCTCATTTTGAAGGGCGTTACTGCTCCAAATCAAATTAAAATTACTGTCAAATTTGAAAATCTCTCCACCAGGAGTGGAAACAGCCAAAATAATGCAATTATCCGATGTCTTTATCACACTGAATAATTCACTCAACCAATACAAATTACTATCAAGTAAATGATAGGTGGGTATGACTAAAATCGGATCTCCCGGGTTTTCATTTTCAAAATCAACGCCAAAATCATAGACTCGCAGTTCTCCTGTGTTGATGTCTACCGAATCGTAGATAAAACCATAAAAATTATTGTTGATTTCTATAAAAGATTCAACTCCATAGTCTTGAAGTTGCTTTGTCCAAATCGTATCTCCCATTGAAGATATTTTCATAACTTGATAATGAGGACTGTACCACGACATGTTAACAAAAGCCCCATCACCTAGTTTCTTTAGGCATATTTGCGTATGAGCAGTAAATGGCGTACTCCATAAGCAAGTGAGGTCATAACTGAACTTTGCTATAACGTAACCTCCTGAGTTTGCTACTACTACAAACCCATTATCTTCACTAATCAAGTCCAAGATACACCCGGGAGTCCCATTAAAATACAATAATGGAACCCATTCAACAAATTGCAAATCACTATTCAATCTATGAATCCTGTGTTCAACCATATCCAAAGCCAAGTATCCGCCATATCCATCCTTGATGATATGCGAATAATATCCAACTAACAGACCGTCATCATTATAGGGCCCGAAGGTAGTATTGATGTACTCTCCCCTCCGATTGTATGTGGCAACTGGTGACTGGGGAAATATCAATTCAGGAGGGGGAGTATGGTATGTAGATAATATCTGCATTCCGAAATTACCATCATATTTTTCAAACACATTGGCAGCATCGGTAAAGGATGTAGGGAATGAATACCAATAGGGATGAGTTTCATAGGTTGGGCTATAGTAACGTACAAATGTACTGTCAACTTGAGCAAACAAACCCAATGCAAGACACAAAATAAACAAAACACCGCCGAGCTTTTTTACCCTCGTCCTCATATTATCTCCTCATCATCACAACATTCTTAATATTCTATTTAGACATATTAGCTGTTATATTGATAAAAACAAATACTTTTTTATCCTTATGCATCAGTATTTATGTTAATTCAGGATCATGGCATCCTTATTCCAGAGATAGTATCCAAAACTATTTATAAGGAGATACGATGGAAGCTACGCTGTTTGAACACATCAAAGAACAATTAGTTAGACCTGTGGGTCTGCGGTTGAAGCCATATCGCAGTACTGCAAGCAAACTGACTATCGGTATTTGCCTCAATCTGGATGTTTGCATTATTTCACGCAAAAAAGCCTATACGATGCTGGAGCGAGATATCTTATTTAATACCGATATCCAAAAGATCCTGCACTGGTTTTACACTGAAGGCAAGGGCAGAGACCCCATACTGCACTTTTATGAGACTTTCCTTAGTGAATACGATCCCAAACTAAGAGAAAAACGGGGTGTCTATTATACTTCTGAACCTGTGGTACGCTATATTTTGCTCAGCATCCACAGCCTCCTGAAAAGCCACTTCGGGAAAGTAGATGGGATTGACGCAGAGGATGTTACGATACTTGATTCAGCAGCCAGAACCCTCCTGAGGCAAGCTTTAGAAAGCTTGGCGGTGGAGGTAAGAACGAATCGTTCTTTGGAGCAATTACCCCAGAATTGCGATTAAAGCGATTCTTCCAAAATTCAGATTCAACCTTATCTTGAATCCCAAAGCCGCTTAGTTGATCATAGTAGAACTTACCTGAGCTGTGAAGGTGCACATTTTCTCCTTTATCAATTTCAGCAACCCTAACAACTTCAAAAGAAAACCTTGGTGGTCCACTATGTTTGCTTGATTTAGTGTATGTAGTATCAATTGGTGTTAGTGAGATAAAACTTCCCTCGTTATCCTCAATTACTTTTGGCTTTTCCTTGTAACTTAATAACTGAAGTATAAATTCACCCTTTAAAGTACGATCATCGGTAATTACTTCCAAAGTGTCAATATCAGATTTAACAATAAACCAGTAATTATCATCACCATCCCCTTTGATTTGATAACCAGTAACGTAAGGGGATAGCAAATAATATGTTCTGTTAGGTTTGTAGCCACGAGAAGTTGTATTTACCCGGATATCATATTTTACTGTGACAATCTCACCATGGGTATAGTGTAATTTATCCGGAAAGTATTCATACTCCGATTGTATGGCTACAACCTTGTCATCGCTTAGCCATCGGAGATCTATGTAACCTGATTCTGGTCCTAATATTTCGCCAGGCTCACTAGCTATAAGTGGTGATATAGTTACCAATAAGCCCAATAAAAGTACTATCAAAACAAAAGGCATTAGCTTTGAATGGTTGAACAAATGATTATCATCATTTCCTTTTTTTGACATCGTCACTGAAAATGTCTTTATTCTCACTCTTTTCTCCCCTTGGTAAAAAATAGTTTTGTAGCGTAAGTTGGTTTTAATTCAACTCAATTTTCTAATTTACTGTGAAATCCTGCAACAATGGGTACGCCTGTCACCTTCAATCTACTGTTTCGTCTTTACAATAAGGATTGCACCGATAAAACACCTAAATAATTCTAAATCTTAGTCACTTAAAAACACACATTATAGCCACTACAAATCTCTCAAACTCAGCAAAGAATATTCTGATTTCAATGTCAAGAACTGTTTTTCTGTCACATCCTTACGCATTCTGATTTACAGTATACAGGGTAGTGCTTTCCTGGCTCTGGATCAATGATCACATCTAGAACAAGGAGATAGCATAACCGAAGCGTTGATGAATCGAATCAAAGCTCAGTTAATCAGACATGAAGGTCTGCGACTGAAGCCATACCGCTGTATTGCGGGTTATGTCATTGCTGAAGTCAAGACGCAGTACTCGATATGTGGTGCTTTCCAGACTGAGACTGAACTACCGATCAGTAACTATAAGTTATGATTCTTCTTGTATTTCCTCGTAGGATATGACGGCCTTATCACCATATACTTCTTTCATCCAACCGGGATAATGCCAAAGACTATATTAAAGGCCTCGCACGACTTCTACTTCAATCGTCAGCACGAAACGCTCAGCGGGGATAATGCCAAAGACTATATTAAAGGCCTCGCACCTTGGATCAAGGACGAGCAGATCGGATACGATACAAAAATGGACCCAGTAGATGTATTCGGAACGCATACTCCGTTTCCACAGTTTCATTGGAAGTGTAGGATGAAAACAATCATAGTTTGATAATAGTTATCTTAACAGTATTTCCTAATCGGTCTGCTAGGACCTTAACTATGTATGTCCCTGACGCAAGCGGTCTGTTGTTATTATAGGTTACATTTCAGATAGTTGAATAGATTTCCCCATTATGTTTCACATCATTTGTTAGTCCGGCTTTACCGACAAAGCTGTAGTATCCCTCAGACTTCAAGTTGATCGTCTCCATGTAGTCTCAACAATCCTAGACATCATCAGCTCTGGTTTTAATCTCATCCTCGGTCATCTTCTACGACTGCAGCCAGGAAACTCGGAACTTATTCCACCAGCTCTTATAGTGGTATTTTCCAGCGTAGGGATCAGGTTCGATAGGCTCTTTATCAAAGCTACTCTTGTTCATTCCAATTACCTTTATTGTTGTCCCTGACTTCAATGTACCTGATTGCTTGGCTATCTATTCAATTAGCTGTTCAGTCTCATCGTCATTCTTCAGAATAAGTTGGCTGCCCGATTTTACCAACTCCTCCAGCTTTATCCTAGAAATGAAATTCATTATTTTTGCTTGACACAAACCTTGCGGTTGGAGATTTGAATTTAGTTGAGTGAGCTGAAGTGGTGAAATTGGTAGACACGCTAGTTTCAGGGACTAGTGAGCGATAAGCTCGTAGGGGTTCGAGTCCCCTCTTCAGCACCAGAATTCGTACATCAGCTAATAAATTCATTGACGATAAATCCCTTAAATCTATTCTTGATTAAAGAAATTTTTGCTCTTGATTTTATTTCTATTATTAAAGAAAAGTATTAAAAGCTTTTAGTTATAAAGAAGAGGTTATAAATGGCTCAAAAGATTTTCGTTCTGGACACCAATGTCTTGTTGCACAATCCTCAAGCAATATTTTCCTTCCAGGATAACAGAGTGGTTATTCCTATTATTGTTATTGAAGAAATAGACCAGTTCAAAAAAGGGGTTGATGAAAAGAGTAGAAATGCACGTCAAATAGGTCGTTATCTGGATGCCTTGCGTTCAAGAGGAAGTTTGCAAGAAGGCGTAAATCTGGATAATGGCGGAATCCTGCAAGTTACGGTTAATAAAGAAGTTTCAAATGTGGCTTCTAACCTTCTGTTTCTGGATAGAAATGATAACTTGATTATCAGTACTGCCCTCTATTTTAAGGAAAAATATCCCGATACCAAAGTCATCCTCGTTTCTATGGATGCTAATGTGCGTATAAAAGCTGATAGTGTGGGTTTGAATGCAGAAAATTTTGAAACTGGAACAGTTAATTTTGAAGAATTGTATACTGGAAGTATAATTAAAGAACTTCCGGATGATGAATTTGAGGCCTTGAAAGATAAACCATCCATTCCTAATAACTTTGGTAATCTTTATCCCAATCAATTTGTGCGTTTCACCAAAAAATCCGATCCTTCTATTTCTCACACGATGAGATATATCCATTCTTCTAATACCTTAATTCCATTCAAATATTATCAGGGACAGGAAGTTTTTGGTATAAAATCAAGAAATTATGAACAAGAAATGGCATTAGAGCTTTTACTGGATGATGATATCAAGTTAGTTAGCCTTTCCGGAATAGCAGGAACGGGTAAAACCCTTTTGGCTATTGCTGCAGGATTACAAAAAGTGATAGAAGAAAATAAATATGCTCGTCTGGTTATCTCTCGTCCCATTTTTCCTTTAGGTAAGGATTTAGGCTATCTACCCGGTTCTAAGACGGAAAAATTTAACCCGTGGATGCAACCTATCTATGATAATATGGATATATTGCTTTCTCATCACAATCAAGTGGGACCTGCCAATCCCAAGAATAAACGTAAAACCACTATAGATGATTTTATGGATTATGGTTATGTAGAACTGGAACCTTTAACTTATATTCGTGGAAGAAGCCTTCCTGACCAGTTTATGATTATTGATGAAGCCCAAAATCTTACTCCTCATGAAATGAAGTCTATCATCACTCGTGCCGGAGAAAATACTAAGATTGTTCTCACAGGAGATCCTTATCAGATAGATATTCCTTATCTGGATTCTTCTTCCAATGGTCTTTCTGTTGCTGTAGAAAAACTAAAAGTGGAAGATATAGTGGGTCATATCACCTTGATTAAAGGGGAAAGGTCAGCTCTGGCAGACTTAGCTGCTAAATACTTTTAGGATTGAATCTTGGATAAAAAAGGAAAAAGTCTGGAACGAAGTTGGGTAGAGATTGATCTGGATGCTTTCCGTAGTAATCTGAAAGCGCTTAAAACTTTTTTGAAATCAGAGCAAGGGTTTATTCAAGTTGTTAAGGCTGATGCCTATGGTCATGGTGCTTGGGAAATAACTCAAGCTGCCTTGAAAGAAGGTGCCACCGCTCTTGGAGTAGCTAATCTGGAAGAAGGAAAGCTTTTACGCATTGAAGGTTGTAAAGCTCCCATTCTTATTCTTTCGCCTTCTTTAATAGATGAGATTCCTGGCATTCTGGAGTATAAACTTATTCCTACAGTTAATGAGCTCTCTTTTGCACAAGCTCTGGTCTCATTTTGTGCCACTCATAAAGTTAAATGTCCAATTAGCTTAAAATTTGATTCCGGGATGCATCGTAGTGGTGCTCTGGGAAAAGATTTTGCGGAACTCTGGTCATATTGTCAGAACGCTGCTGAATTAGAAGTGAAAAGTGTCTTTTCCCATTTTGCCTCTTCCGAAAGCGACCCAGAATTCAGTAAAATGCAGGAAGAACGATTTAAACAAGTTCTTAAAAAGTATAAAGTTCAAGCAGAATGGATTCACATAGCTAATAGTTCTGCTCTGATTAACAGTCTGGGAAGTTCTGGAAATCTTTGTCGGTTAGGTATATTAAGTTATGGGGTCTACACTCATCCTTCTCAGAAGGAGAAGATAGAACTTAAACCTGTTATGACCTTCAAATCCACTATCATTCAGATAAAAGAAATTCCCAAGGGTGCAACAGTTGGTTATAATCAAACCTGGAAAGCAAAACGCAAAACACGCTATGCCGTAATCCCAGTTGGTTATGCTGATGGTTATGATTTTCTGCTTTCTAATAAAGGAAAAGTGCTTATTGCAGGCAAACTCTGTCCAGTCATCGGAAAAGTAAGTATGGATATGATTTGTGTAGACATAACAGATGCTCCTGAAATACAATATGGAACTGAGGTTATCCTCTTAGGCAATGGTCACAATGATATTAGAGTAGAAAATCTGGTAAGTCTATATAACGGTTCTTCATATGAACTTCTCTGTCAGGTAGGACGCAGAGCTAAGCGCTATTATTACGAAGGAGGAAGATTAGTTACTGCCGCTCCTTTATCCAGAAGGGATTTTGTCTCCAGTGACTATCCTAATTCCAAATTGAATCAGATTATCCAGTCTGCCATTGCTCAAAGAATTAATAGCGAAGAAATGAGTGAACTCATCTTTAGAGAAATTCTGCGGGTCTTCTTTTATAATCAGGATAGGGATATTCGTTACCGTAAAGATTTCCGTCACCATATTCTTTTTACTGAAAGTTCAGATAAGGATTATTGGAAAGCTGAGACCACTTTAAGCTTTTCAAAAACTTTACAAAGAGACTTTTTCCTGGTTGCCTGTGCCAATTCAGACAAAGCTTTGAAGGAATATTTCAAACGGAATGAGGTGGAATATCGCTGGCTTATGGATGGCAATTTCCAGCTTAATCCTTCTGCCTTTCAACTTTCTTCCGTAAAAGTTAATGATATAGAACTGGAAACCAGAATAAATTTCAAATCAGAGGCAATGGAAATTCGCTGTTCTCATCCTGCACTTAAAAACCTTATCGGACAGGAAGTTCGCTATGAAATCAATACCTTAACCCTCTATCCTAAATCTTCTCATCAATTAAGTGTCTTTATCACAGAACTTACTCACGGAGTCCAAATTAGCTTTTCCTATCCCGAAACTCTCAAACAGATAGAATGCGTTCCCTTTTTTGCCGGTCAAAATAAATATCCAAAAATAACCACTTCTAAAAATATCATAACTGTGACCACCAAACCTGAAGAATGGGTTTTCCCTCAATCTGGAGTAGTTTTTGCCTATTAAAAGAACTTGAAAAAGAGGAATATAAGAAATAATGCATTATTCTTTCTGATTTTTTATAGATGAATCCTTGCATCTAAAATAAGAAAGAACAATGTTCCTTACTATTTAAATGTATAGTAAAAGCGAAAAGCATTTTCCTTGTAATTTCCTTTACCGTAAGGGTGATATAATTATTAAACACAAGGGGTGGGGTTTATGGGATTGCTTTATCTAAGTTCAATTCTGTTTGCGAAATTTGTTAAGGTTTTTTTATATCTTTATAGATAAGGTCTATAATATGGAAGGGAAAAGAATAGGCAAGCTCCTTCGGAGCTTCATAAACGAGGACGTTTATGACCCCGTGTAAGAGAACATTTATGACCCCGCTATAGGGGTGTGAGACGTCCTCGTCTCACAAAGCCGTTAGGCTTTTCTAGGGGTAGCGAGATGTCCTCGTCTCACAAAGCCGTAAGGCTTTTTTTTCTTGAGTTGTTATATAGACAAAGAATATAAATCTTAGCTTTTTTAGTACCTTTTAACAACAAGCTCCTTCGTAGCTTCATAAACGAGGACGTTTATGACCCCAAAAAAGAAAACTCCTGCGGAGTTTGAAACGATGAGGACATCGTTCCACCATGGGTGTGAGACGTCCTCGTCTCACAAAGCCGTAAGGCTTTTCTTCTTTAGTTGTTATATAGCCAAAGAATATAAATCTTAGTTTTTAATAAATTATTAACAACAAGCTCCTTCGGAGCTTCATAAACGGGGACGTTTATGACCCCGTGTAAAAGAACATTTATGATCCTGCGTAAGGGGACATCTATGACTCCTAAGAAAAAACCCGTTCTGGTTAAATTATAAGCAGTTATCTTGTCTTATATTTTTCCGTTATTATCTTTTCAGTTATAGTTGATTTCTGAGGGGATTGTAATAGATACTTTCACAAAAAAGGTCGCCGTATCTTTAGTAAATCTACCTAAAATATCAGTAGAAGAAAATCTTTCCACTTGAGTCTGGTTAGTTTTATAGCCCATATAGAAAAAGCAATTTCGTTTAAATTCATATCTAAGATTCGCATAATAGCTAATATGAGAGAAAACTTCTTCACTTTCATAATTACTAAAACCAAGACCTGTAGTGATGCCTAAATAGAGATTTGGATTATATTGAATTTTGGCATTAATAACAGAGTATTGATCATCCAGTTGGACTTCTATTGGACCTGAACCATAATCAACTATATTGTTTCGGGGATAATCATATTTGTTAAAATTCCAGCTTAATGAATAGAAAAATTTTTGGGCAAGATAACCCTGGATATAAGTGATTAATCTATTTAGTTGATAAGTTTCATTCAATGTATAAATTAAAGTATTGGCATTTCCAAGATTGACAGCAACATAAAACCAGGTCCATTTATCCAGAGTTATAGTACTATTAATTTCATAGTAATAATGCTCTTGCCAGAAGTCATCAAAGATATTTCCATAATTTGCCTGCAGATTTACTCTTAACTTTGGCTTTAAATCAAAGATTAAATTTCCGTAAAGTGCACATTCTGAAGAGGTCTCATTATTATGGAACCAATCACTAAAATCAACACTTAGAAAACTCGTCATTTTTTTTAAGAAACCATAGCCCGGTTTTGAAGTCCAGGAAGAAGAAATACCATAGCATTGACGGTTTTTATAATAAAGATATCCAGCATCGGCATAAATATCTTTACTGGTCTTGGAATAATATATAGAATTATCAAAGTTACCAGGGTAATAATTCAAAGAGCAATCGGCAAAATATCCCTTTTTTATGGAATTTTCTTCAGCTTGTTCGTCTTTTCTAATACTTCCTATAACTGATGATTTAAGAAGAAGTTTATCCGTTAGTTGTATATCGTAATTTCCGTTATAAAGGTGATTATAGTAACCCTTATTGGTTCTGCTAACAAGAGCATTGCCTAAAGTAATATGGGCAAATTTAGGAATAAAAGATATTATCTGGAAGTAATCATCATAATTAATAATCTGTCCATCTTGCATAACCTTTTCATCAAAAGCACCCAAAATTCCCCATTTATTTTTTCCTGAAGTTCCAGTGGCTTTATAGGCAAAAGTAGGTTTATTTATATTGCGAGAATAAAATACGGTATTATCAACTCCAAATGCATCCATATCTTCAATAAAGAAAAACCGATTTTCTTCATATAAATAAGGAATATCCAAATTATAAATATTCATTGCATCATCCGGGGGCACATCTGAAAAATCTGGATTTATACTCAATTTTACATTCATTTCTGAAGCTGGTTTGAAAGCTATATCTACCCCCAACATATCAGGGTCAAAACTGGTGGTTTTATTGACTAAGTCGTAGCTTTTAACAAAATAGGGTTTTATTTTTAAATCAATATCCTTAGTAATTGGTTGATGAAGGATAATTTCATGAGCACTATAAAAGTAGTTTCTTTTCTGCTTGATATGAGCATAAGGACTGCTATAGGTCTCATTTGAAGCTTGATTATAACGGGTAAGAATTAAATAAAAGTGATAAGGAACTGTATTCCGAAAACGTAGGGAACCTAAAGGAATTGTGAAAGTAACATTCCATAAGGAATCATTATAAGAAGATTCATAAGAATAATTACTATTCCATTGATTATCTATATTCATATCTTCTCTTCTGATTCCATCTACTAAATGTCCACCTGGATAAGCCATAAAAACATAAGAAAAATAAGTATCAGGCATTGTAATTAGCTGAACTCTAACATAATCAGCTCCTATATATTCATCTCTTCTTGCTGAATAACCAGTCGCAAAAGTCTCATTTATAGCACAACGAAAGTGAATCATCAGTTTATTATCGTCTTGCCAAATCCAGGCTTTTGTTTTTAAAGATTCAGGCATTAAATCATCTGGATCAATTCTTACAAAATCAGTAATGAGATTACTTTCTTCTAATATTGGTTCGCGGGAATAAGGAACCTCTATGGCTCGCAGATAAAAAAACATAATAGTCATAAGAATGCTACAGATAAATACTTTTTTCATTATTCAATCCTTAAATATTAGTTCAAGAAGAAACACTTTTATAATGCTTTAACATAGATATTGTGCCCCAATAGGCAAGATAAGAAAATAGAAGAGTAATAATGATTACTATTAAAAACAAAGAACCTTTTTGTTCTCCTCTGATTGCCATTAAGGGAAAATTGCCTATTACTATGACGGGTATTAAGTAAGTGAAAACCCATCTAAGTATTCTATTCCGAAAAATTGCGGCTGGAAAAGTGGAAAGTGAAAAAAACGAAGATATTAAGGAAACAAAAGCATCCAGACGGACAAATATAATAGAACCAAGATAAATCAGAATATTAAAAGCGGTAAAAATCAGAGTGGCAAAACAAATCATCGCCAGATAACTAAGAATACTCACTAAAGAAATATCTATTGTATATTTAGTAATCAAAATCATAAAGAGAAATATATCAATTATTAGATTCGCCAGACATTTCCAGTTTAATTTACTTAAATACATTAAGAAAAAGATATTAAAAGGTTTTATCAAAAGTCCATCCAGGGTTCCATATTGGATGTGATAGGGCAAAGATTGCACCCCTGCACCAAAAAATAGATTATACAAATCTCCAGTTAATTTTACCGATAGAACAAGAATAAAAAGGTCACTAATAGGTATTCCCAGACCTTTTCCCACATTCAGATACAGTATCTGATAAAAAAGGAGGGCAAATATGATATTAATTATATCAGCACATATTTCCAGAATAAAACTTTTAGAAAAATAAGCTATTCGTTTTATTCCCAGAAGATTGGACTTTAAATAGTATTGAAGATAATCTTTCATCCTGTTGCCTCATATATTTTTCGTCCTCTAAACCATAAAATTGAAGTTAAAATCCAGAAAATAAGAAGCCAGATTAAAGCTTCTATTAACACCCAGGAAAATTCTTTCCAGCTATAGTTTCCGGATAAGATACAGGAAGGATAATATACCAGATAAGCAGAAGGAAGTTTAATTAGAATTTCCCGAATGGTTGCAGGGAAAATATCCAGTGGCAGTATATTTCCGGAAATAAAAGGAAGTAAAACTCCCAGTATCTTAGAAATGAAATCAATATCCATAAAGAAAAATGTTAGTATGGATAAACAGAAGGTTATGAGAAAAGCAAGGGGTGCCACTATTAATGCTAAGATGAAAAATTGCAAAAGACTAAGTAGCTGAATATCGGGAATAAAATTGCCACTAAATATCACCATTGCAAAGTAGGCAATAATTAGAGCAAAAACTATAAAAACCAATTTTAAAGAGTAGTAGACTACAAAATTATGCCAGAAATAACTATAGGGTCTTATCAAATGATAATTTAAACCTCCGTATTTAATATCATTTCCAATGTCCCACCAGGTTCCAATAGCAAAGAATTCACTTGCTACGGTAGCTGAAATATAGTATAATAGAAGGTGATTTAATTGCCAGGTTCCAATCTGATAACCTTTAGTATAGACAAATTTAGCCAGAAGTAATTCACCGGCAAGAGGGATTAATATTACCAGAAAACTTAAAATAAAATTAGTCCGATATGCCATTGCTTCTTTTAAGGTTTGTTTGCCCAGTCCAATATAATAACTACTCATTTTTCAGTATCTCTGTGAAAATATCTTCCGTATCTTTTCTTTTCAATTTGAAAGCGCTTATATTATACTGTGAAAGAAGCTGAGTTATAACTTCATCAGTATCACTACTACTTGTTTCCAAAATCACTTGAGTACCATTGAGCTTTCCATCAAACTTGCTGGAAATCTCCTTTGCCATATCTTCCGAATCAACATTGATAGTAATGATATCGTATTGATATTTTTCCAGAAGATAATTAGTATCACCTTGATAAAGAATATGACCTTTATCCAGAATAATGCAGCTTTTACAACAATCTGTTATATCTTTAACATTATGACTGGAAATAACAAAACAGATGCCATATTGCTGATGACAGTAATTAATAAAACTTCTAAGATTACTGCGCGTAATAATATCCAGACCGGAAGTGGGTTCATCCAGAAAAACTAAGCGGGGAAGATGAAGAAAGCTAAACATTAATTCCATCTTACATCTTTGACCTAAACTCATATTTCTTAAAGGCTGATTTAATTCATCACCAATATCCAAAGCTTTACTAAAATCAGCTAACCTTTGCAAAAATTCATCTTTACTATAACCATAAATGTAGCGAGAAAGCTCTAAAGACTGAATTGCTGGGATATCCCATATCAATTGTCCCTTACCACCCTGAAAAAGACCAATCTGTTTTTTAAACTCTTTTTTCAACTTATAAGGAATAAATCCCAGAACTTTGATTTCACCTGAAGTAGGGGGCAAAATACCAGTAAGTAATTTTATCAGAGTAGTTTTACCAGCTCCATTTTTACCAAAAATGCCAAGATTTTCGGTTATAGTATGGGTTAATGTTATACCCTGAATAGCTTCAATTTCTTTGTAAGTAGGTTTGAAGATAGAAACAGAAGTCTTTGTTCTATAACTTTTATAAACTGCTTTTAATTCAATCGTTTGTCCCTTTTCCATTTTAATATCTTAATATTATTTTTCAAGCTAAGTTCTATTAAATTAAACCTTATTGTCACTACCTTGTTAAGTTACATTATTGACATTCTTTGAAAATACATAAGAATTTATCTAAAGTGCTTATGGTATTAATTATGGCTGTATTTAATTATATCTTTTTTGCTCAAAGGTATAATCCAATTTAAGATTTTCCGTTGAGTGTTTATATATTAACTCAAAATAAGATAATATGAAAAAGCACAAAGCATATTTAAAATTAAAATATTCATATTAATTCAATAGTACTCATTAAAAAAAGTTGCAATTATGTCAAACAATTTTTAAATTATCAAACTATAAATGATGAGATTTATAGTAATATATTAACTAAGTTAAGGTGGTTATATTACAAAATGGGGTGCGAGATGTCCTTGTCTGGTAAAACCGTTAGGCTTTTCTAAAGGGGTGTGAGACGTCCTCGTCTCACAAAGCCGTAAGGCTTTTCTTTCTTGAGTTGTTATATAGCCAAAGAATATAAATTTTAGCTTATTAACAACAAGATCCTTCGGAGCTTCATAAACGAGGACGTTTATGACCCCGTGTAAAAAGAACGTTTATGATTCCTGATAAAAACTCCTACGGAGTTTGGAAATATTGAAAAGATAAATAATAATTGACAGGGATAGGGTTTTCTTTTATAAATATCTGAAAGAAATTTAATTAGGAGGCAAGGGAAATGAAGGACTTAGAATCAGGAGACAGACGTGTCGAGAAATTTAGAAAGGAAGAAGGTCAGAAGAAAAAGAAGAGGAGCATATATATCTGTCCACTCATAGCTTTACTTTTAGTCATAGGTGGGATTTTTCACATAGAATATTCTTATTATATATTTTTGCGGGTTATTGTATTTATTGCAGCCATCTATCTCATTTATCTTCACTTTAAACTTTATAAAATGAGGTCTATCTTCATATATTTGTTTATCTTAACTGCCCTAATATTTAATCCGATTATTATGTTTAAATTTAAAAAAGGTATCTGGACTGTTATAGATATTATCGCAGCTATTATCTTCATTCTGCCTTTATTCAATCGGCGTTTATGGGAAAGCTGAAGTAAACCTCTTTTCAATTAATTGAATAATTTATTTCAGTTCTTGCTTAATAGTCTCTTGGTATCACTTCTTAATCAAGTGTTAATCAAGCGTTAATAATTTAAGACTTGATTAACGAGTGATTAACGCTTGATAGAAATTATGCGTTAGGAACTACCTGAAAAATAAAAGATTACATTGCATTTGAGATTGATATAAAAAAGAAGGGGATGCAGCTAAATTATTCTGCATCCCCTGATTCAGTCCTTAATTCAATATAATTTTATGATCTTACTTTCTTAATCTTTCCCCAACCTGAAACATACTTGGATGTTTTGATTTCATTAATTTCTTATAATTTTATGAACTTACATTCTTCTTCTTTATCTGACGAAAGAAAGATTATGGGATAGTCCATCCACCATCAATAACCAGCTCTGCTCCAGTGGTATAAGAGCTTTCATCACTGGCTAAATAAAGTGCTCCATAAGCGACTTCTATGGGTTTTCCAATGCGCTTCATAGGGATTATCTGAATTATATCAGAAGTAGTTTCTTCCATTTTAGAAGGCTTATCCAGTGCAGTTTCCGTAATTGTAGTGGCAATAGCACCTGGGAATATGGTATTAACCCGGATATTGTCCTTCGCAAATTCAATGGCAGCAGTTTTACTTAAAATTCTGATAGCTCCTTTAGTAGATTGATAAGCAGCCGAGGTTCCAGTTCCTATTAAAGCGTAAACCGAGGAGATATTGATGATAGAACCTCCACCTGCTTTTCTCATTAAGGGGACAATATACTTCATACCCAGCCAAGTGCCAGTTTGATTAACGCTTATCACTTTATTCCATATCTCCATAGTAGTCTCTTCCACACCACTCACACTAAAAATACCAGCGTTATTCACCAGCACATCCACCTTCCCAAAAGTTTTTTCCGCTTCTTCGGCAACCTTTTTCCACTCCTCTTCAGAAGCCACATTATGTTTAAGAGCCAACACTTTCGTTCCCAAAGCTTGAAGGTCGGAAGCAACTTTTTCCAGATTGGTATAGTCTACATCAGTGATAATTAAAGACGCACCTTCTTCAGCAAAAAGGCGAGCTTCTGCTTCTCCCATACCCTTTGCTGCTCCGGTGATAAGGGCAACTTTGTTATTAAGTCTGTTCATTTTATTTTCTCCTTTAATATCCTACTTATATTGTATGATATCATCTATAATATAATTTCTGGTTTTTATCTTGGCAAATTATTTTTTTAAAAAATGGGGGAAAAGTAATCAGAAAGTGATGGAAAAATTGGACAAAAAGGGAAAAGAAGGAATTTAAGTTTGACAGAAAGGAAAATTAGAAAAACTTAGTATAAAGCATAAAAAAATGTTAATAGAAGTAAAGAAGGAATGATGTTAATTGACTTAATCAAAAGAAACCGCAGCTATCGGTGTTTTGATGAAAGCAAACGGATATCCAGAGAGGAATTGCTGGAGATGGTAAATGCGGCACGTCTTTCTTCCAGTGCCAGGAATTTACAGCCTTTGCGCTACCGTTTAGTTTATAAAAAAGAGGAATGTGATTTTGTGTTTTCAAATTTGCATTTTGCTCGTTCTTTGCAAAATTGGAAAGGTCCCCAGGAAGGTGAACATCCCGCTGCCTATATAATACTATTACTTCCGAAAGATGCAGGCAATATGCAATATATAGATACAGGTATTGCCGCTCAGAGTATAACTTTAAGTGCGGTAGAAAAAGGATATGGATGCTGTAATCTTGGCTCAGTAGAAAAAGAGGAATTGCATTATTATTTTATGTTTCCTGAAGATAGAGATATTGCGTTGGTGATTGCTTTAGGAGTTCCTATAGACCAGGTAGTGCTGGAAGAATCCAGAAATCCAGAAGATATACAATATTGGAGAGACGAAAATAATGTGCATCATACTCCTAAACTGAAACTTGAAGATATAGTGCTTCCAGAGGTTCATCGCTGAAAAAGAAATGGAGCTAAGGGATAATTTTACGATAGAAAAGCTATCTTACCCCAAGAGGAAAGTTTAGGCAAAAGCTTAGTAAAATACAGGGAAAATAGATGAATGAATTCTTAAATAAACTTCAGAGGTTCAGATTCAATCTCAATCTGCAGATAGTTTTGCGTTGTTTGATAGTGGCTACGGTTTTTTTTATGCTGGGAATTCATATCTACTATCTGGTGTGGTTGAATGTATCTGCTCAATCTGTGGTTTTAATCTATTTGAACTATATTTTACGCTTTGGGATAATCTTTTTAATTCTCTGGATTTTCTATCGGGGGATCAAGCATTTTTATCGGATAGGGCAAACTGCACGCTGGCTGGATAAACAGACAGAACATCAGGATGACCTGTATCAAAATCTTTTTGAACTCTATCAGCAAAAAGAAGATGAATCCATATTAAAAGTGCTTGCATCACAGGCAACAGAAAGGTTAAAATCGGTTTCTTATCGTTTACCGAAACTTTTTCCGGCTGATTTATGGTTCCTTATACTTTTTCTTTTAATTGGAATAGGAAGCGTTTGGAGCTTTTCTGCTGACACTTTTCGCTATGCAATGAAGCAATTTGCTGCCATCACACCGGAAACGGTTGCCTATAAATCCACCATTGATGTTATTCCTGGGAATATCACTCTCGGAAGAGGTCAGCAATTAGTAATCCAGGTAGTAGAGCCTGATACACGCTTGCATCACAGGCTATTTTATCGCTGGGATGAAAATTGGAGGGAATTAGGATTGAATAACTATTCTTATACTTTCCCTTCTCTGGAATATACTCTGGAATATTATGTGCAAAATGAAGTAGCAAAAAGTCCTGTTTATAGGGTAGAATGTCTGGATGAACCTTTTGTTAAAAGCTGGGTGATAGATTATCATTATCCTGCTTATACGGGATTAGGAAATGTTCGTGATACCCTGAGTTATGGCAATATAGAGGCTTTCAAACATACGGAAGTCATTCTTTCCATTTCTACCAATATTCCTATAAATAAAGCCATAATGCATTTCTCCGATGGCACTACGCAAACAATGCAGCAGGTTGATGCTAATGATTTTACTACCAGATTAAAAGTTTTAACTCCGAAAACCTGGTATCTGGAACTTAATGATATTCTGGGACGCTCTTCAGAACCAGAAGAGAAGACTATATCCATTATTCCTGATAATCCGCCTGAAATTCGTATCCTTTATCCAGGACAGGATGTTATGCTGGATCAAAGTTTGCAGCTTCCTTTAATCATATCAGCGAGTGATGATTTTGGATTGAAAAATTTGAGTCTTCACTATCAGGTTAATGACCATCCGGCTCAATCTATTATTTTGCAATCGGTTATTAATACTAAACTCTTTACTACAGACTATCATTTTGATATGAATAATCTGAACCTCCTGCCTGGGGATAATGTGACCTATTGGGCTGAAGTATACGATAATTCTCCGGACCATCAAAGTGCTCAAACACCTAAATATAAAGCACGCTTTCCCTCTATGGAAGAGATTTATAAAGAAATTGAACGATTACAAAATAAACAAACGCAGGATTTGCAATCCACTCTTAAAGAAGCACGAAATCTGCAAAAAGATTTTGAGAAAAAAAGACTGGAATTGATGAAACAGGATAAAATAAGCTGGGAAGATGCTAAACAGCTGGAAAAGATGCTTAATACTCAGGAGAAACTCACTGAACAGGTGGAAAACATTGCTCAAGACTATCAACAATTGATAGATAAGCTAAAAGCCAATGAAGCCCTCTCAGCTGAGACTCTCCAGAAAATGCAAAGAATACAAGAATTGATGCAGGAAATAAATACTGATGAGCTTAGAGAGGCAATGAGTAAGGTTAATGAGGCTTTAAGAAATCTGAAACCGGAAGACCTCCGCAAAGCAATGGAAAATCTTAAATTCTCAATGGAGGATTTCAATAAAAAGATAGATCAAACCCTCCAGCTCTTGGAAAGTATAAAAAAAGAGCAGGCACTGGATAAAGCATTACAAATCTCTAAAGAGATGGAAAAGATGCAAAGTGCCTTGATGGATAAAACTCAGGATCCCACTCAAAATAATGAACAACTTGCGCAGGAACAAAAAAATATTGCTGATAAATTGGAAAATCTTAAGGAAGCTATGGAACAGGCTAACCAATTGCTGGATCCTTCAAAAGATAAACAGATAAAGCAGGATTTGAATGACTTATTGCAGGAAATGAATAACGGACAATTAAGTCAAAATCTGCAGCAAAGTCAGCAGCAATTACAACAGAATCAGCGTTCCGCTGCCAGTCAATCTCAATCTCAAGCCCTGGAAAAGATGCGACAATTTACTAAAAGATTAAGCGATATGAAGAATGCTATGAGTGGTAGCAGTCAACAGGAAGTGGTCAATGCTATGCAAAAAGCCATTAGAGAATTGTTAATCTTTTCCAAACAGCATGAATCTCTCAAAGCGAGATATAGTCAGGATCCTTATCTCATCATTCCTGACCTTATAGCGGAATATGAAGGTATGCAGATGTCCTTGAATAAACTTTTTAGTATACCTCAGGTCACAATGTTTATACCTCCCAAATTTTATATGGATTTAAGTGATACGGATAGGAGTTTTAAGGAAATCTTTAATAGTGTGAATCAGATGCAGTATTACCAGATTCCGCAGCAACTGGAAAATATTCAAAAGGGCTTGAACCTGATGGTCTATGATTTGATGCAGACTTTAAATAATCCTTCTGCTGGAATGGGTGGTGGTTCTGGAATGCAATCTCTGCTTCAGATGCTGGAACAAATGGGTCAGGAACAGATGGCTATGAATATGCTTGCCGAACAACTTATGATGCAATTACAGCAACAAGGTGGCAGAATGGGGGCAGCTATGCAACAGCAGATACAAAAACTTGCAGCTGAAGAAGAAAGATTAGCTGAAAATCTTAAGCGAGCTTTGCAAAACAATCCCGAAGCACAAAAACAGGGCAATGCTATTCAACAAATCATTGATGAAGTGGAAGCTGTAAGCCGACAACTGAAAAATAATCAACTAACCCCTGAAGTTCTTCAAAGTCAGGAACGCATTCTTTCTCGTCTTTTGGATGCTCAACGCTCAATAAATAAGCGAGAATTTTCCGAGAAAAGAAAAGGAGAAACTGCTAATCCAGAAATTAAACAACAGGCAGTGGAAACAGATTATGAAACTCTTCGGCGTAAAGCAATGCTGGATGATACCTATAGACTTTTTCCGCCTGCCTATCAACAAGTTATCCTGAAATATTTGAAACTACTCAACGAATGATGTCTTGCAAAAAAATATCTTTAATCTTGATTTTCCTGAGTTTGTTCCTTTCTTTATTTGCTCAATACAATGAACGAGATATTCTCACTCAACAAGCCTTCCAGCTTCTGGGACAGAGAAAATTTGCCGAAGCAGAACAGGTCTTTCTTCAGATTCTGGATAAATATCCTAACGATTCCAATAGTGTGATTCAACTTTTAAATATCTATTTTCAGACTTCGCAAATGGATAAAGCGGAAAATCTCTTACGACAGTATAGAAGGATATTACCTGCTAATCAAGCCACTGAACAAGAAATTTTACTATTGATTATGCAAGGTAAACCAGATGAGGCAAAACAGAAAAGTGATGCCTATTTACTCAACCAGAATTATAATCAAAATATCTGCCGTCTACTTGCTTCCTATTTTGAAAGAAGAGGATTTTATGAATATTCCTTGCAAATTTATCAAGAAGCAAGAAGAAGAAAAAATGACCCTGAACTTTTCCGTCTGGAGATTGCTAATGCTGCTCTAAATGCCAGTCTATTTGACCTTGCCCTGTCTGAATATCTGGCTTTTCTGGATAAAAATCCTGCCAATATCTTTTTTATTACCAATCAGTGTAAGATTATTCTGAATCAGAATCCAGAATGTATATCCACTATAGCAGATTATGCTGAAAGCAGTGCTAATCCTGTAATTAAAGAACTCTATGCCAATATTTTGGTCTCTCAGAAACAATACTTAACTGCATTGGAAGTGTATAAATCCTTACCCCAAGACCGTCTGGTTAACTTTGCGGAACAACAATATAATGCTGGAAATGATGAGATTGCGTTGCTTGCTTTTCAATACTTGCAAAGCATTATTTCTGATCCTTTTATCAAAAATTCCTATCGCTTAAGAGAGGCTTTGGTTCACTACAGAAATGGAAGATATGAAGCAACTCAAGAGACCCTTAATCAGATTTTAGCTGATTCTTTAATGACGGAACGACCTTATATCTATCGTCAAAGTGTGAATATGAATGCGAGAAAATTGATGGCTGAAACAACCTTAGCTCTGGAACATAATCCGCAAAAAGCAGAGTATTGGTATAAGGAAGCAAAAAAATTCTGTGCTAATGCTTATGAGATTCAAAATATTGACCTGGCTCTGGCTCGGTTGAAACTCACTCAGGAAGATTATCAATCTGCTTTGAAAATTCTAAATTCTATTCAGGAGCCTATTTTACGAGAAACTCGTGACTACCTTATCTTTAATCTGGAATTGCTTCAAGGAAATATAGAGGTAGCCGATAGTCTGATGAATAATTTCGTTATCCACTTCCCCCAAAGTCCTTATGTCAATGATGCTGTCTATCAGATGATGTTTGTTCTCGGTTTGGATAAGACTCAGCAACAGCAATTCTTTATTGCTACTCGTCTTATGATGCTGCAGAATCCAGCCTGTGTGGATACTTTATTAACCATTTTTGAAAACACTCAGGATGAGGAGATACTCATTTTAGCCGCAGAATGGTCTATTTTATTGAATCAAAGAGAAAAGGCTAACACTATTTTAGAACATAGCTGGCAAGACCCTATCTGTAATGAATATGCAGAACTGTTAAAATTGAGCTTAACTGAAGATGGAGAACAGATGCAAAGAATGGCACGAGATTTTTTAAAATCCAATCCAGGAAGTATCTTTGCTCCTAAATTCCGTCAATATATAACTCGTCAAGAGCTGAGACCTCTTCAATTTTAAGAGCTAAATAACAGATATTTTTTAAAGGAGATTAAGAGGAATAATTGACATATTATTGTTTCTAAGATTCTTGGACTCACTCAAATTAAACTAAGGATGCTTTGATGTATAAAGAACCCTATTCCTTTAATTTAAAAAGATATATGGAACCGGAACGGTTTGAGCGTTTTAAAGAATATGCTCAAACACTGGATAGTCCGGTACTCATAATTGACTTGGATATAGTTGAAGCTAAATATAATGAATTGAAAGATAGCTTTGCCAATTTGCAGATATATTATGCTGTGAAAGCCAATCCAATGAATGAGATAATACATCTACTGAATAGACTTGGGGCAAACTTTGATGTGGCTTCTTCATATGAATTGAGACATCTTTTGAATTTAGGTATTTCACCTGAACGCATAAGCTATGGCAACACAATCAAGAAAGCGAAAGATATCCGTTTCTTTTATGAACAAGGAGTACAGATTTTTGTTACAGATAGTGAAAATGACTTAAAAAAGATAGCTGAAAATGCTCCGGGTTCAAAGGTATATTTTAGACTTTTAACTGAAGGTAGTGGTGCTGATTGGCCCCTGTCTCGTAAATTTGGAGCTCATCCAGATATGATTTATAGCCTTATTCTGCAAGCAGTAGAACTCGGATTAGAGCCCTGGGGAGTTTCTTTCCATGTGGGGTCACAACAAAGAGATATAGGACAATGGGATGATGCCATAGCGAGATGTAAATATATCTTTGATGCTGCACTGGAAGAAGGAATAGAACTAAAAATGATTAATCTGGGAGGTGGCTATCCTGCTAATTATGTTGATCCTACCTTCTCTTTCCAGGAGTATAGCACTGAAATTCAACGCTTTATCTTTGAGGATTTTGGAGACAATCCGCCTCAGCTGGTAATGGAACCAGGAAGGTCTCTGGTGGCTGATGCTGGAATCATCGTTGCGGAAGTAGTTAATATTGCCACCAAAGCTAAAAATAATCTTTATAAATGGGTATATCTGGATGTGGGGAAATTTAACGGTTTAATTGAAACTATTGATGAATCTATCAAATTCCCTATCTACTTTGAAAGAGAAGGTCTGGCAGATGAGGTTATTCTCGCTGGTCCTACCTGCGATAGTATGGATATAATGTATGAAAATTACAAATACAAAATGCCTGATACCACTCAACCTGGAGATAAAGTGTACATTTTCACCACAGGTGCTTACACACAGACCTATTCTTCGGTAAATTTTAATGGTTTTCCACCACTAAAGGCTGTAGTTTTACCCAAAAAGTAAATATCTGGAGGCTAAATTATGGAAAGATTACCAGTTGAAACCTTGAAAAACTTTATGGTTGAGGTTTTTAAACGCTCAGGTGTTCCTGAAGAAGATGCGGAAATATGCTCTGAAGTCCTTATTGCCAGTGACTTAAGAGGAATTGAATCCCACGGTATTGGTCGTTTAAAAATGTATTATGACCGCATAAAAGCAGGGATTCAGGAACCAGTTACCAGAATTGAGGTTATAAAAGACAAAGCAGCTACCGCTGTCTGGGATGGCAATAATGGTATGGGACAAGTTATAAGTTTTAGAGCAATGGAAACTGCTATAGAAAAAGCAAAGCAATTTGGATTAGGTGCTGTAGCCGTGCGTAATTCCACTCATTTTGGCATCTGTGGATATTATGCCAATATGGCATGTCAGGAAAATATGATTGGTCTGATCTTTACTAATGCTCGTCCCTCGGTCTGTCCTACTTTTGGTGTAGAACCCCTTTTAGGAACCAATCCTATCTGTTTTGGTGCACCCACGGATTTAGCTTTTCCTTTTATCTATGATGCTGCAACCTCTATCACGCAAAGAGGGAAAATAGAACAATATGCCAGAGAAGAAAAGGAAACTCCGGTAGGATGGGCTATTGATCTGGAAGGAAAACCTTATACAGATACCAATCATCTTCTGGTTGATTTAGTTAAACAACAAGCTTCCTTGCTTCCCTTAGGTGGAACTGATGAACTTACGGGAAGCCATAAAGGATATGGTCTCGCTACAATGGTAGAAATCCTGTGTGCAGCTCTTCAAAATGGTTGTTTTTTAGACCAATTATTAGGTCAGGATGAAAATGGTAAAGCAGCACCCTATAAACTCGGTCATTTCTTTATGGCTATTAATATAGAGTTTTTTACTGATCTGGATAGTTTTAAAAAGACTACGGGAGATATCTGTCGTAGATTGCAAAATTCTCTAACTTTTCCTGGTCAAAATCGTATCTGGGTAGCAGGTGAAAAAGAATATGAAAAAGAGATAGAAGTAAGAAGAGAAGGCATTCCTGTAATTCCAAATTTAAGAAAAGATATAGAAGTAATGCAAAAAGAACTGAATATAGTTCCTCCTGTTATTTAATCCTTGCTTTATCGTTAGATAAGGATTAATATATTGATAAATAACAAAAAAAGGAGTCTACAATGAAAAAAGTATTATTAATACTCGTTCCCCTCTTACTGGTCAGTTTATTGGCGGCAATTGATTTTGAATTTGATGGAGAAAATCGTACTCGTGGTGCCCTCTATAATGATGTAAATGAAAAGGACGGCGGTCATATAGACAACCGTACCTTGCTCGGTATCAATGCCTTGTATCGTCCTAATTTATCTATGAGAGCCACTTTACAATTTGGCGATGTCGTATGGGGAGGTTCAGGTGGTTCCATACCAGCTTCAGTTCCGATTAATGCCTATGAACTTTATCTCAATTATCGGTTTAGAAACACTAATTTTAGAATCGGACAACAATACTGGAAAGACAATATGAGCTTGATTTTGGATGACACTTTTTCAGGGATTATGGTTAGTAATGACAATTTGGCAGGTTTTGAAACAGAAGTTGGATGGATTAAAGCCTTAGAACGAAACAGATTTGATTCAGACGATTATAACTATTTTCTTCTTAATATGCAAAAGAGAGCTACCATACCATGGGGTCTTTATGCATCTCTGGGTTGGGATGCTGATTATTTCAACAAAGATTATACTCATATCACCTTGATGCCCTATTTAAGCTATGATTCAGGCGCACTAACTTGTAATGCCAATGTGTTTATGGGACTTCATTTTGTAGAGGATGCAGATACAGAAGTTGGTATTGGAGCTGCAGTTAAAGCTGATGCTGATGTTGGTCCTGTTGTAGTTAGCGGAGATGTATTATTTGCTACGGAAAATGGTATCGCAGTTCTTTCTCCATATTACCAGAATGGCCTTTATATTTATGGTATTAATATAAACAACGATGCCTTAAACCTTTACTGGAACAATCCCTATAGCTGGAATAATGACACTATGCTTTCTTTAGTTGGTAAAGTTAAAGGTGATATTACCCGCAATGTTTCCGCTTTTGGAGCTGCAGGAATAGTAATAGATAAAGGTTTTGAAATTAACGGTGGTGTAGAATTTAAGCTTATTCCTAATGTACTTTCCTTAACCGGTTATGCTGCTTTAGGCATTGGAACAGATGATGGTCCAACTAACTATGCTATCGGAACCACTTTAAAAATGAACCTCAAAGATTAATCTATCATTGACTATAAAAAAATCCCGGGACTTATGACCCGGGATTTTTTATTTTCTGAAAGAAAGATTATTTCATCAAAATCATCTTTAGAGTATGATGTTCATTTCCAGTTTCCACTCTGAGCAGATAAATGCCACTGGCAGCTGAACGACCATTGCTATCCTTCCCATTCCAATGAAAAGTATGCTGACCAGCAGATAATTTTCCATCATACAAAGTCGTTATCTTCTGTCCGCGAATATTATATATATTGATTTTTACATTATTATTAGTAGCAGTGGAAAAAGAAATATTGACCTCAGGATTAAAGGGATTAGGATAGATTTTTAGACCTTTTATAGGACTTTGCACAAAGTCATCAATGCCCACCTGATAATTGCTTACCCTTATATAACCTTCATAAATCCCCGGAGCTGGAGGAATCCAGATAAAGTTATCCGAAGTACCTACAATATGGGAAACATTATCTAACATCATCATAATTTGCCAAGAAGGAGTGGTCCCCTGCACTTCAAAATTGAAGGTTATTGGTTCCAAAGAGACTGCTTCCAAACGGATGTTCCAGAATTTCTGTTCTTTAGATTGAGTGAATTCTGCTTTATACTCACTATATAAGTTCCAGCTATCCGTACTATCAGCATTAGGAAGATTTATCCAGAGTGAATTTGTCTCCAGATAAGGTAAGGGAAATGGTTTCAGAAGATCATATTTAAAATCATAGTCATCTGTTGCGTTTTTATGTAATCCAAGTTCAATGGAATTTGGTGCACCCTCATTCATTACGACTTTAAGCTTGAATCCTGGTTCCGAAGGGCTTATAGAAGGTCCATTAAAGAAAGGATAGAATCTGATTATTGGCTGTAAATCTTCCGTTCCATCATATCTAATAAAGAAAGCTTCCCAGGGTTCTATTCGTGTGACGGGTTCATAGATTCCATTACGATAAACATAAACTGCTCGAGAAATCAGATTTTGCGCCAGTACTTCACTAAAATTGAATAGTTCTCCTCGCATTAGGAAGCTTAAATCTTCAAGATTATAAGCACAAAGATGTGGATTGGGAATAAAATTCCAACCGGGAACTAAATTGAGTGAATATTCGTTACTTTGAATAGGGAAGGTTCCGCTATAAAAAGATACTTCATCACTAAAAACACAATACGCTTTCCCGAAATCGTAATCTTCGGTTGGAATCCATAAACCTTCCGGACTTAATTCATAAGCTTGAGACTCTCCAAAAACCTGATTAAAACTTAAACCTGAATTTAACCAAGGATTAGAACGCATCTTCAACCCGGGCTCATTATATGAAAGAATCATTTGAGGGACCAGAGAAAAATGATAATCAGACCAGAAACGTGTCCTTACCCCGTCAATAGCTACTGCATCTACGACAAAACAACAATCCTGCATCTCAGTAACATCATTGGGAACTGTCCAGGTGAAACTAAACTGATTATTGAGAATGGATGGACTGAGAAGTATACTGCCCGAGTCATTAATAATGGAAAGCTCCAGATGGTCTACCAGGAAAGGATATTGATAATTCCAGCTAAAATTAATGGTGGTCCCACCTTGATATATCTTATTAGCCATAGAAGTGATAAGCACTTTAGGTTGCATATTACCCCAGAATAATGTCATAGTGCGAATAGAGCTATTAGAATTTAAATATTGATAAGGTCCACTTAATAGATTATGGTAGGCGCCATTGCCTCCATCGTAGAGATATAGTTTTTCTGCACGATCAAAATTATCTGAAACACTGATGGTTAATGTTTGATTTATCTGATCAGAACGAGTTCGCATCACCCAAGTCTTCAATTCATTATCCAGATCGTAATCACCTTTGATTTCGCGGGAAAGATGAGTGCCATTAGTGCCCCAATACTGTTCCCAAAAAGCGTTCCAGACATAATTACTGGTTGGAGTTGATTTGGTCACATCCCAGTAATTATCAAATCCATCCGTGGCAAAAGGATTAGCACTAAAAGATATCTGGTCTGTTAGTGTGCCACTACTATTACTTATCGTAATCGTATGAATAGCTCTCGGTTCTGCTATAGCTGGAATATTGTAGAAAAATTCAACATTATACACATTGGTAGAGCTAATTTTATAGGTATAACGAGTTCTATTCATAACATCGTTATCCCACCATTCAAAAGAATAAGCAGAAGGATTGGATAAAGCTGGATTAGTTAGCCAAGAATCTACTAAAACATATTCACCATTTTCAACTTTACGATATATCTTAAAGCCTTGATTGTTCTGCTGAGCACCAATCTGCCAGTATAAACGAACAGTACTATCTAATCCATAGGCTGAGAAAGATGAAATTGTGACTGGAGCTAAGGAAGTGGTTACTTCATTAGATAAGCCTGAGTAGTTTTGATTTTTATCCCGTGCTCGGATTTTAAAATAATAATTGTAGGAATTATTCAATCCTGTCACTTCTATTCTTTCACAGTCCGGAGAAGCTAAAAAAGCATTATTATTGCGATCAAAGATTTGATAGTTAGATTCATCTATAGGTTCTGTCGCATAATAAATTTCATAACTATCAAAATCAAAAGCAGAGCCTTTTGTCCAGGTGAGAGTGACACTGTTTAAAGATTGATTAAATACTGCTAAATTGGAAGGAGCAACTGGTGGCTGACCATCATCCATCTGAAACATTGCCTCTAAGACGGGTTCTATATCATAAATCCATCTATCATAATATTCCAAAAAATGCGTAAAAAGATTATCCATATCCCATTTTCCCAGAAGTTCATTCCAGCCATAAAACCAATAGTAATTATGCAAGGATTCCCGGTAAGAATTGGGCAGCTCATCCATTTCTATATGAAAAAAAGGCTCAAAAACATCATAATCTGTTGTTCCTGCTTGAGAATAAAGCATTTGTTGATTTTCTGAATAAGCAGGCAAATCAATCTGATTATTAACTGGATAGGTATGCTCTCCATCAGTAAAAATAAAATCATGAATGCTATAATTTACAGCATAAAAATCGTTCAGATAGACATCATTATGTATTCCTACAGTATTTGAGGGAATCATTAGATGATGCCCATGATTAATCAAATCATTCTTTAAAGGAGATAAATCACGAATTGGAAGATTTGGACAAGGACGTGGATTTCCTGCAGAAATCTGGCAATTTGCATAACCCTGATGCCTGTTCCAATCATAAGAATGAATCTGGCAGGACCATTCTCTACAATGAAATGTGTCCCTTAAATAATCTGCAGCCTTTTTGTAGACATAATTAAAGGGATGAGTGGGATTACGTAAAGCATCAGAAAGAGATTTGGAATTTGTATAAGTTCCTTGATTTGTCCATCTAACCTCCCTTCCTGCTCCATTTATCATTAAATATTGTGCATCCCAAACATTAAAAGCCTGAAGTCCCATTCTCGGGGTGGGAAAATCATCACAGGGATGAGGAACGGTTACAATAATAGGTTTTGAGCCCTCAGGATAATAGATAAAAATACCCCAACCATACACAAAAGCGCCTGCTTCATCATCATATGGATCTTCCGTCCCATTATCATCATAATATTGCATATTGGGAATCTCACGAAGTATATAAAGAGTTTTGCCTGTATCTGTGTCGTGGAATTCTACTATCTGATAGGGACAATTATTATCATTTAAAATGGATTGAGCACCATTATAATCACCAGCAAAAAATAAAGCAAGCATATCGTTCCAGTAAACCAAATCACTGGCTGTGGGTAACCGAAAGTCTCCAAAACCATTGGTCTGTCTGTCATAAGGTGCATATAAATTGTAATTAGGTATAGCAATTCCTTCTGCTAAATGGGAAATCCAATTATCATAAGCACAAGCAGGTTCATGCCCAGTTAGAAAATTATTTAAGGACCCTGTTTCTACTATTATTGCCTGTGTGAAAACGCATAGAGATAATAATATAAGAGCTAACCATAGCTTTCTCATTTCTTCCACCATTTTTGATATTTTTGAATATTTTTCATTTATCTACTTCACCTTATTAGTCAAGGATTTTTTGCTATATCACAATCACGGTTTTGAAAACCAATTTTACTCCGCATCCCTATTACTAATTAATATTCAGTTAATATAAACTCAGGAAGTTAGAGGATATTATTACCTATCTTATCTTAATAAACAGAAGAAATCCTATAAGCTTTATGAGTTCGTTACCCATAGAAGTCATATCAAATTGCGACTTTTAAATTTTTTTATAATTTTTCTTCGTGATTCTATCTAATTGATATAGTTTAACTTGAACGATAATAAACCAATTGCTAAGTCAATTCAATCAAAAAAAATGTATTTTTGTTCTTGACAAAAAAGCTTATATTATTCTTTATGATCTAACTGATATTTGATATTGTTAATTTAGCCTATGGATGTTCTTTAAAAGCTTTATAGAGTGGGGATGCGAGGAAAAGCTCTTGTCAATTTATTTGAATCTTTATTATGGAGAGTTTGATCCTGGCTCAGGACGAACGCTGGCGGCGTGGATTAGGCATGCAAGTCGGACGGTAGGGCTTTATCGTAAGATAGAGTTTGAG
>JGI12104J13512_1000691_pt1 | contig 29526 bp, 29 predicted proteins | sample TerdegcTABiofilm_FD_13512 | JGI IMG/M metagenome (IMG submission 13512)
CCCGTAGTTTAAGGGAACCGGTTCCCAATCACCACCCCATCCATATGGTTCCTTAATTGGAATTTTGGCTGTCCGGTGGTTCTAAAACTATTATACGAGGGGGCCGAATCAAAATGAAAGTCTGTTTTGTCGGGGCTGGCCCCGGCGATCCGGAGCTCATAACCGTGAAAGGTCAAAAGCTGCTTGCCCGGGCTGATCTGATCATTTACGCCGGCTCGCTGGTCAATCCGGAGTTGTTGAATAACGCCCGCCCCCAGGCCAGGTGTTTTAACAGCGCGGGGATGACGCTGGAAGAGATGCTGGATCTGATGGCTGAGGCCGTGGCCCGCGGTGAACTGGTCGTGCGGCTGCATACCGGCGACCCTTCCCTTTACGGCGCCGTGCAGGAGCAGATGGACGGGCTGGCTCAAAGGGGGGTGCCTTTTGAGGTGGTGCCTGGAGTAAGCTCTTTCGCCGCGGCGGCGGCGGCCGTGCGGCGCGAGTTTACCCTGCCGGGTGTTAGCCAGACTTTGATTTTGACTCGCCACGAGGGGCGTACCCCGGTGCCTCCGGAAGAAGGTCTCGCGGCCCTAGCCGGACACCACGCCAGTCTGTGCCTTTTCTTGAGCGCCGGCTCCCTCGCGGCAGCCGCGGCCGAACTGGCGCGGGGCTATGGTCCGGACACACCGGCGGCGTTGGTGTATAAGGCCTCCTGGCCGGAAGAAAAGGTAGTCCGGGGAACGCTGGCTGATATCGCGCGACAGGCTGCCGCGGCAGGCATCAACCGTACCGCGCTGCTGCTTACCGGCGACTTTCTTTCCGCGCCTTACCGGCGCTCCAGTCTCTATGACCCTGAATTCGAACACAGCTTTCGAGGGAAGAAAGATGAATGTGGCAATTGTAGCCCTGACTGAAGCCGGCCTTGAGACAGGCTTGCGCCTGGCCAAAGGCTTGGACGGCGAGGTGACTTTCTATGTCAAACAAGCTGTGCCTGACGGTATTGAGGCAGAGCCTGTCGAAGGCAGACTGCGGGATTTCCTGGGGGCGCTCTGGGGCCGCTATGAAGGCCTGATCTTGATCATGGCGGCTGGGATTGCCGTACGCTGCCTGGCGAATTATCTGGAGAGCAAATACAAGGACCCGGCCGTAGTTGTCTTGGATGAGCAAGGCCGGTTTGCCGTCAGCCTGCTGTCAGGCCACCTGGGCGGGGCGAACGAACTGGCCAGGCGGGCAGCCGGTGTCCTGGGCGGTGAAGCGGTAATCACCACCGCCAGCGACCTGCACGGTTTGCCTGCCCTGGACTTGCTGGCGCGGGAACTGGGGCTGAAGCCATCGCCGCCCGCCAGGCTGGCGGTGGTTAGCGCCGCCATGGTTAACGGCAGGCGGGTGGGAATATGGGCCGAAGAGCCCTGGTTAAGCCGTTGCCGCAAGATGGCGCCGGAACTGCCATGTTTCAGCCTGGAATCCTTCGGCGGGACGTTAGGTTGGGACGCTGGAGTGCTGGTAACGTCGTTGCGCCTGCCTGACCCCGGCCCCCGCTGGCTCTTCTTCCGCCCGGCGCAAATTGTGGCCGGCATAGGCTGCCGGCGGGACAGCGGGGAAGGCCGGATTCTGGCGGCCCTCGGGCGGGCGCTGCGTGAGGCCGGCTATAGCAGGTGGAGCCTGGCGGCGCTGGCCAGCATGGATCTTAAGGCCGGTGAGCCGGGCTTGCTGGCGGCAGCGCGGCGGCTGGGCTGCGGACTGAATACTTATCCGGTGGAAGATCTGGCTGCCGTGTTAAAGATGAGGCCGGATCTGACTTTTTCTTCAACAGTACAGGAAAAGGTGGGAGTTGGTGGCGTATGCGAACCGGCGGCTCTGCTGGCTGCGGAGGGAGGGGAACTGATTTTCCGGAAACACTGCTACGGAGGAGTGACCATAGCCCTGGCCAGGGCAGCCTGGCGATAATCGGTCTCGGACCTGGCCGGGCGGAAGGCATGACGGCCGGCGCGCTTGAAGCGCTGGGGCAAGCCGAAGTGATCGTGGGTTACCACGTCTATATCGAACTGATCCGAAGCCTTATCGGCAGCCGGGCAGTAGTGTCATCAGGGATGACTCAAGAATTGGAGCGCTGCCGTGAAGCGGTGCGGCTGGCCCTGGCCGGGAGACGGGTAGCTGTCGTTTCCAGCGGTGACCCTGGTGTTTACGGCATGGCCGGCCTGGTTCTGGAAGTCCTGCATCAGGCCGCGCCGGAGAGCAGAATGCCGGTTCAGGTCATTCCGGGCGTGACCGCGGCTACGGCGGCCGCCGCCTTACTGGGAGCGCCTTTAATGCATGACTTTGCCGTGATTAGCCTGAGCGACCGCCTGACCCCCTGGGACCTGATCGCCCGGCGGCTGGAAATGGCCGCCGGGGGGGACTTCGTGACCGTTCTTTATAATCCCCGCAGTCACGGCAGACGAAGCCAGCTGCAGCAGGCCGGGGAGATATTTTTAAAACACAGGCCGCCGGAAACGCCCGTGGGCGTGGTGCGCAACGCCGGGCGCGGCGGGGAGGAGGTTTGGGTGAGCAGTCTCCAGAAATTTGCCGGCCTGCCGGTGGATATGCTGTCGACAGTGATTATCGGCAACAGCCGGACCAGGGTATTGAGCGGCCGCCTGGTAACACCGCGGGGTTATCAGATATGATCCTGGTGTTAGCCGGCACGGCCGAGGGACGTGAAATGGTGGCCGGCCTTTGTGCGCGGGGTTATCAGGTGGCGGCCGCGACCTTGACTGCCTACGGGGCCGAACTGGCCGGCGCCGCCGGGGCGGCGGCGAAAATAAACGGCCCGCTTTCAGAGGACGGCCTGTCCGCCTTGCTGCAGGGCAGTCATTTTACGGCGCTGGTGGACTGCACCCATCCTTTCGCGGCTAACATCACTGAGATGGCGAAACAGGTTTGCGCCCGGCACGGTTTGCCTTATTACCGCTGCGCCCGGCCGGCAGCCGAGCTGCCCGTCAGTCCCTTGATAAAACGGGTCGATGGATGGGCTGAGGCGGTGAACGCCGTGGCACCCCCTGGATTTAACAATATCTTCTTGGCGATCGGTACGCGTCACTTGCCTGAGTTTGTCCATTCTCCAGATTTGCAGGGCAAGCGGTTAATCGCGCGGGTATTGTCTGAAACAGATTCAATTGCCTTCTGCCGCTCGCTCGGCCTGACGCCACGCGATATCATCGCCCTGCAGGGGCCTTGCGGCAGGGAACTGAATGCAGCCCTCTACCGTTATTACAAAGCCGATGTTGTGGTTACCAAAGATAGCGGAACAGCCGGCGGCATGGAGGAAAAAGTATCCGCGGCCCTGGAATTGGGCCTGCCCGTGATTGTTATCAACCGTCCGCGAGAAGAGGCCGGCATGAGCAAAGCCGAAATACTGGCGGCCTTAAAAAAGACAATGGGGACGGTTCTCATTGTCTAACATGGGACCCCAAACACAAACAATGAGAACTGTCCCCATTGTCCCCAAGAGAGAGTTACTTTAGGAGGTGGCGAGTCGTTGGCTTTCATGCAAAACCCGCAGGCTATCGAGGCCCGGAGTTATGATCTTATCGCCGCTGAACTGGGCGGCTGCCGGTTGACTCCCGGAGAGAAGGCGGTCTTGCTCAGGATCATTCACGCTACCGGCGACCACGATTATGCCCGGTTAATATCTTTTCACCCGGACTTTATCACGGCGGCGGTGGCGGCTTTGAAGCAGGGCGCCGGCATTTTTACCGATATAGAAATGGTCCGCGCGGGTATCAATGCCCGTTTGGTTGACTCGCTGGGCGGCAAAACCTTTTGCGCGATCCGGGAGCCCGACGTGGCTGCCGAAGCAAAAAGAAGAAATATCACAAGAGGCATGGCGGCCATGGAGTGGCTTGCCCACCGGATGGACGGCGGTCTGGTGGTTATCGGCAACGCGCCTACCGCTCTCTTTCGCCTGCTTGAGTTGATTGAGGCGGGCGCTGCCCGGCCGGCGGCGGTTATCGGTGTGCCTGTCGGTTTTGTCGGCGCGGCCGAGGCCAAGGAAGCCCTGGCCGGCACGGCTGTCCCGCACGTGGTGGTGCGTGGAACAAAGGGGGGCAGCCCGGTGGCCGTCGCCGCCGTCAACGCCCTGCTCAAACTGGCGGTGGAATGATGAGCTACAGTGTTATGCTGCAAGGCACCAGTTCCAGTGTCGGCAAAAGCGTTCTCGCCGCCGCCCTCTGCCGTCTCTTTTACCGGGCGGGTTACCGGGTGGCCCCGTTCAAGTCTCAAAATATGGCTCTGAATTCCTGTGTAACCCGCGATGGTGGCGAAATGGGCCGCGCCCAGGTTCTCCAGGCGTATGCCGCCGGCGTGGAGCCGAGCGTGCGGATGAACCCCATTTTGCTTAAGCCGACCGCCCCTGCTTCTTCGCAAATAGTGGTGCTGGGCAGCCCGGTGGGGAACCTTTCGGCCAAGGAATATCACGGCAACTACAACCAGAGCTTGCTGGGCGTGGTGGAAGAGGCCTACACGAGTCTCTGCCGGGAGTTTGAAATTATCGTCATTGAAGGGGCCGGCAGCCCGGCGGAAGTTAATTTAAAGAAACACGAGATTGCCAACATGCGCATCGCCAGGATGACCGGGGCTCCGGTGCTGCTGGTGGCCGACATTGACCGCGGCGGCGCGCTGGCGGCGGTGGTGGGCACTCTTGAATTGCTTGATCCTGATGAGAGAGAGATGGTGTCAGGCATTATCATCAATAAGTTCAGGGGTGATTTGGCGCTGCTGCGGCCGGCGCTGGAATTTCTTGAGGTCAGAACCGGCAAGCCGGTGCTCGGGGTAATTCCCTACCTGCCTGACTTGGGCTTGCCTGAAGAAGATTCAGTGGCTTTAGAAAGGAAAATCAACCGGGCTTCGATAGCGGAGCAGATAGAAATTGCCGTTGTGACGACTCCGCGCATTTCTAATTTTACCGACTTTGACCCCCTGGAGCGGGAACCTGGGGTAAATGTCCGTTATGTTGCCGGAAAAGAGCCCTTGGGGAAGCCGGATCTGGTTATTTTACCCGGGAGCAAAAATACCCTGAGCGACCTCCTGTTCCTGGAGGAATGCGGCAAGGTCGGTGAGATTAAAAGGCTGGCCGCTGCTGGTGTGCCTGTAATCGGCATTTGCGGCGGTTATCAGATGCTGGGTATTGAAATAAACGACCCTGAGGGCAGTGAAGGCGGCGGCGCGCGGAGAGTCAAAGGGATGGGACTGCTTGATATTGTGACTGATTTCGCTTTTACCAAGGCCACTTACCTTGTTGAGGCGAATATAACCGGCGACGGTCCTTTTCTGAGACCCTGCCGCGGCTGGCAGGTGAGGGGATATGAAATTCACATGGGCGAGAGCAGGCGCGTGAACCGGACAGAAGCGGCCTTTCGGATCAAAAAGAGGGGAGAGGAACCGGCTGAAGTTGACGACGGCGCCGTGGCTCCCGGCGGGCTGATCCTGGGTACGTACATGCACGGCATCTTTGATAACGACAACTTCCGTGGCCATGTGCTGTCTTTTTTACGGCGGCGGCGCGGCCTGGCGGACCGTCAGGGTGATTATAAATTTGCGGCCGATCTGGAAAAGCGCCTGGACGAACTGGCGCGGGTTGTCGGAGCTTCCTTGGACTTGGAACGGCTGGCGGAGATCATGGGACTATCCTGTCCCCTGGAGGTTGTGGATTTTGTTTCTTAACCTGCCCGTTTTCCTGGGAGCGATTGCCCTGGATCTGGCGATCGGCGACCCCAGGTGGCTACCCCACCCGACCCGGCTGATCGGCCGGCTGATCGCCCGCCTGGAAGGTTTATTCCGTCCCCTGGCGGTCACGCCGCGCGGGCAATTAATTGCCGGAGCAGCACTGGTGACACTGGTGGCGGGTTCATCCTGGCTTTCCGCTTATGTGCTGCTTGCTTTGGCCTGCCGCCTGGCTCCGGCGGCGGGTGTCTGTCTGGGTATCTGGCTGCTGTCGACAACGGTGGCCTGGCGCGGCCTGGCGGAAGCAGGCCTGGAGATCTACCGGCTGCTTAAAAACAATAAGCTTACGGAAGCCCGCAGGCAGACAGGATTAATTGTCGGGCGCGATACCGGGGAACTGCCGCCTGGTGAAATCGCGCGGGCGGTAGTGGAAACAGTCGCGGAAAATGCCAGCGACGCGGTAATCGCCCCTCTCTTTTGGGGCCTGGTTGGCGGGGTGCCGCTCGCGATGGCTTACCGGGCGATTAATACCCTGGACTCCATGCTGGGCTACCGCAACGAGCAGTATCTTTATTTCGGCCGTGCGGCCGCGCGCCTGGACGATCTGGCCAATTATCTTCCGGCCAGGCTGACCGGCCTGTTCATTTGCCTGGCTGCCGCCCTGACCGGCACTAGCTTCTCCCGCGCCTGGTCGACCATGCGGCGCGACGCGCGCAGCCACCCCAGTCCCAACAGCGGCTTTCCCGAGGCGGCCGCCGCCGGCGCCATGGGGGTGCGTCTTGGCGGCTTGAATTACTACCGGGGAATAGCTTCTTTCCGTCCTCATATTGGTGCACCATGTGAGGAAATAACACCGGAACATATTGCCGGTTCGGTCAGGCTGTTGAACGTGGTGATATTGTTGTTTACCGTGGCGGGCGGTATAATACTCTGGTTTCTACCGGACTTGGAACTTGGGAGGAGCTTTTTATGGTTCAGGCACGGGTAGTAATTGCCGGTGTGAAAAGCGGCTCGGGTAAAACTACCGTGGCCGCCGGACTGATGGCGGCCCTGGCGCGCCGGGGATTGCAGGTGCAAGGGTACAAGGTCGGCCCCGATTATATCGACCCCGGCTACCACACAGCGGTAACCGGACGCCCGTCCCGCAATTTGGACAGTTTTTTATTGCCTGAGGCGACAATCAGGGAGTTATACTTGAGAGCCGCTGCTACAGCCAATATAGGAATAATTGAAGGAGTAATGGGTCTTTATGACGGCAGGGCGGGCAGCGGCGCGGGGAGCACGGCGGAAGTGGCCCGCATGCTCAAGGCACCGGTATTGCTTGTTCTGGACGCGGGTTCTCTGGCCCAGAGCGCGGCCGCCATGGTAATGGGCTATGCCGCTTATGATCCCGGAGTGCATATCGCCGGTGTAATACTAAACCGTGTCGCCGGGGAACGGCACAGAGAGATTCTGCGAAAGGCGATTGAGGAAGCCACCGGCATTCCCGTCGTCGGCTGCCTGGAACGGGAGGCGGGTTTGGCGCTGCCCTCGCGGCACCTCGGACTCACTCCGGCGGTGGAGATGGCGGAGCTTGACAAGGTGCTGGACCGGCTCGCCCATACCGCCGGCAAAGCACTGGACCTGGACCGGATCATAACCCTGGCGGGTGGGGCGGAAAAGTTGGGGGCGCCGGAGCGCCCTTTATTCGTGTCTCAGCCGGTGACCGGGCGTTTGCCGGTAGCCATTGCCCATGACGCTGCTTTTAACTTTTATTACCGGGATGCCCTGGATTATCTTGAGTCCCGCGGCGCCTGCCTGCTGCCTTTCAGCCCGCTGACAGACGCCCGGCTTCCGGCGGGCGCGGCAGGACTGATCATCGGCGGCGGTTTCCCGGAAATGTTTTTGCCGGAGCTGGCTGCCAATACAACGTTGCATGAAGATATCAGGCGGAAAGCAGCCGGAGGATTGCCGCTCTATGCTGAATGCGGAGGGCTGATGTATCTTTGCCGGGCGATCAAAGACTTTGATGACAGAATCTGGCCTATGGCCGGTCTGGTGCCCGCCGTCTGCGGCATGCAAAAGAGGCTGGCCGGCATGGGTTACCGGGAGGCGGCAACACAGGGCATTAGTATCCTCGGCCCGGCCGGTTTATTGGTAAAAGGCCACGAGTTTCATTATTCAGGGCTGGAAGTGGCAGAAGGTCATCCCTGGGCCTATCGCCTGACGGAAAATAATCAATTAGAAGGTTATGCTTCAGGGTCAGTGCTTGCATCGTATATACATCTCCATTGGGCCGGGAATCCGGGAGCCGCAAATAATTTTTTGGCGCGATGCCGCGCCTATGCCCGCAGTTTAAAAAAGTAGGGGGAATGTTGAAAAAATGGAATTGCTCACTCGCACTATGGAAGCGATCAAGCCATTGAACAGTGAGGCAAAAGACAGGGTCCAGGCCAGGCTCGATAATCTTACCAAACCGCCTGGCAGCCTGGGGGTATTGGAAGATATCGTCCTTGCTCTCGCCGGCATTACCGGCAGGCAGCCGCCGGCTCCGCTGCGCAAGACTCATGTCCTTATGGCGGGCGATCATGGTGTTACGGCCTGTGGAGTCAGCGCCTTTCCCCGGGAAGTGACTCTTCAGATGGTCTTGAATTTTGCCAACGGCGGGGCGGCGATCAATGTTCTGGCCTGCCATGCCGGAGTGGAGCTGCTGCTGGTTGACATCGGCGTTGCTGCTGACCTGCCCGACCTGCCCGGTTTGCTGAAGCGCAAGGTGTCCTATGGCACGGCGAACCTTGCCGAAGGGCCGGCGCTAACCAGGGAGCAGGCGATAGCAGCCCTGGAGGTAGGGATCGAGGTGGCTAATGACTGCGTCCGGCGTGGCGCGGAACTGCTCGGCACCGGTGAAATGGGCATCGGCAATACCACGCCAAGCACAGCCATTCTGGCCGCTCTTTCCGGCAAGCCGGTGAGGGATATCGTAGGCCGCGGCACCGGCCTTGATGATCGGCGACTGGAGCTTAAAATTAAGGCTATTGAGCAAGGATTAAAGGTAAACCGGCCTGACCCGGAGGACGGTCTTGATGTTCTGGCAAAATTGGGGGGGCTGGAAATCGCCGGCTTGGCCGGTTTAATCCTGGCAGGCGCGGCTGCCCGCGTGCCGGTGATGATCGACGGTTTTATTTCCGCCGCCGCGGCCTGTATCGCGGCAAAGCTGAACCCGTTATGCCGCCGGTACATGATCGCGTCTCACCTGTCTGAGGAGCCCGGCCACAGAGTGATGCTTCAGATGCTGGGACTGCGGCCCATGCTGACCATGCGCATGCGGCTGGGTGAAGGCACCGGCGCGGTCCTGGGCATGACTCTTGTCGACGCGGCGGTGAAGGTATTAAACGAGATGGCTACCTTTAGCGAAGCAGGCGTGGCGGAGTCATTACCAAACGCCGCCCCAACCCTGCCTGAATAACTTTATACCCATAATTCGGTTTGGAGGTTGCGGCCTTAGCATGGTCAAAAGAGGAATAGAAGAGAGGATGGCTCAAATAGAAAAGATTGTTCACGGGGGCAACTGGCGCGAGGTGTCGCTGCAGTATGGCAAAACCCCTGAGGAAACGCTGGATTTCAGCCTGAATGTCAATCCGCTGGGGCCTCCGGCAGCGGTGCTGGATTGCCTGAGACGCAATCTCAAAGTCATTCGGCGCTATCCGGACCCGGAGAATTACGGCCTTAGAAAGAGCCTTTCTGACTATCTCGGTGTGGGAGTGGAGAATGTGACGGCCGGCAATGGCTCGATGGAAATCTTGCACTTGCTGATGCAAACCCTTGGGCCGCGCCGGGTGCTCATATGCGAGCCGACTTTTGGCGAATACCGGCGCGTGTCGCAAATAAGCGGCGCGGAAATAGCCACGGTGTTCTTGAAGCCGCAGGACGGCTTTCAGCTGGAGCCCGCGTTTATCTCGCATAAACTTTCTAGTGAGGAACTTGTTTTTTTATGCAACCCCAACAACCCGACCGGCAATCTCATTCCGGAAAAAGCCCTGCGGGAGATCTCGGAAATCTGCCGCCGCAGGGGGGTGTTCCTGGTTATCGATGAATCTTTTCTTGATTTCTTGCCGGAGTGGCGGAAGCTGACTTTATGCGCCAAGGCCGTTGACGCCGACAACATGCTCGTACTGCGCTCGCTCACCAAGTTTTTTGCCATGCCGGGGCTGCGTTTGGGAGCCGCCGTTGCCAATGCAGCGCTGACCTCTATCCTGAACAGAGTCCGGGACCCCTGGAACGTCAACATCCTGGCCCAAATGGCCGGAGAGATCGCCCTTAGGGAAGATGACTATATGGAAAGCAGCCGGGCTTTAATTCGGCGGGAGAGAGACTTCCTGGCCGGCCGGCTGGCGGAACTTGGTTTGAAACCGTTTCCTGCCGCGGCTAATTTTTTGCTTGTCGATACCAGCGCCGCGGGGTGGAAAGCTCAGGAGCTGGCGAGGGCGGCCGGCCGGCGGGGAATTTTAATACGCGACTGCAGTTCTTTTCCCGGCTTGGGATCGGGCTACATTCGCCTGGCGGTTAAAGATCACGCTTCTAATTCAACGCTGCTGCGGGTTTTGGCAGAGATATTACAGGTATAATTACTATATACGGCCTATTTACGGCCTATATACGACCAAACTGTGCGAGTATTTTTTTATCATAACTTTCTAAGAAGGAGAATTTAGAAATGCAAATTGGCATTGTCGTTCTGGGGCACGGCAGCAGGGCGGTAGTAGATGAAGCTAATGAGGTTTTACTGGAGCTGTCGAACATGATTAAAGCTAGCAATGGTTTTCAATTATTGGAAACTGCCTTTATGAACCCGGAATCCGGGAGGCCGGGGTTGGAGGAAGCCGTATACAAGCTGATTGGAAACGGCGCGAAAAAAATAATTGTTGCGCCGGTCTTTATCTCAAACGGTATACATATGCAGAAAGATATACCTGTCATGATTGAGCAGCTCAAAGCAAAATATGAAGTGGAGATAAAGTGTGCCGCTCATATGGGAGCTGATGCAAAAATTGCCGAGATCGTTTCCGACCGCATCAGAGAAGTAGTGTGAGTTTGTGGATGTGGCCAGTCTCCAATCTTTAACATCACTGGAATTAATCTGGAATTAATATTAAAAAAATATTGACAAACAGTTTTGTCTTGGCATAAACTAGGGGCAAAAGAATAGTTTATTAATGGAGCAGGCGATATACAGGCGATATACTTAATCTTCAGTTGCATGAAGCCGGCTTGGCATTGCCGGCAACAGATAAAATACCTATGGGACTATAATAGTTGAAATTATGGTGCCACAGGTATTTTTTATAATATCTGAATAAAATATCTTGCAAAGGAAAATAATTAATCTGGGAGGTTAGATTATGGGATTTTTATCTAAGTTTTCACGTTCATCAAGTAAGGGACATTATCGCCGTGGAAGCCATGGCAGTCACTATTACAAGAGGCGGGGCGGTATTTTAGGAAAAATTATTGACGCTATAAACAGTTCCAAAAGACACTCGCATTCTCATTCGCATCATTACAAACGCCGTCACTCGCGCCGCAGTTCATGGTCATAAGATTATTTCACAAGGATACGGTATATTCACCATCTCAAAAAATTGGTGAATATACCGTTTTAAAAATAATCGGTGAAGGCAGATATGGTATTTGCTATCTGGTTTGTGATCATGAAAAACAATATATACTTAAGCAATTAAAAAAAGGAATGCTGAAAAAAAGCCGGGCAAAAGTTGGTTATGAAGAAAAAATATTAAAGACTTTAAAGCATGAATGCATTCCGGGATTCATAAAGAAAATTGAGCAGGAGAAATGCTATGGTTATGTTTTAGAGTATAAAGAAGGCAATACTTTCGAGGAATTAATTTTTGCTGAAAAGCATGTTTTCGGCCGTGAAGAGATATGCCGGATCGGTGAGCAGGTAATTAGCATATTAAAATATTTGCATGGAAGCAATATTGTGCACAGGGATATAAGGGTGCCGAACACATTATATGACGGCAATAAGGTAAGTTTAATAGATTTCGGGCTGGCCCGTTGGATTGACGAAAAAAGATATACCGTGGATGTGGATTTTTCTTACCTGGGGGACTTTCTTTTACACCTGTACTATACATCTTTTGAGCCAAGAGATAACAAGAAAAAAACTTGGTATGAAGAATTGGATTTACAGCAAAAGGAGATTCTGTTTTTAAAAAAATTAATGGGCATCGAAGATAGGTACAAAAGTATCCAAGATGTTGAAAGGGACTTTAAGGAACTTTAACCCTTTAACTTAAAGTTTCTCTTAAAGTTCCTTAAGAAAATTTTTTAAATACAGACATGATCTCGGTGAGGGAGTCCTTGACGTCCTTGCCTTCTCGAATGTTGCTTTCTATTGTGTCGGAAACGTGACAGGTAAGCACAGTGATACCCACCCTGTTTACCGCCGCTCTGATGGCGGCAAGTTGGATAACTATATCACTGCAGCTGCGGCTGTCTTCAATCATTCTGTAAACACCGCGCACTTGCCCCTCAATTTTTTTGAGCCTGCTTAGCAATTCTTCCTGCAATAGCTGATGTTTATCCTCGGCATTTTGTTGCGTCCCGCTTTGCAATTATATACATCTCCTTAGTTCTATTTATTAGCATAGCTCTTCTTGTTTAAACATCTGCGAAACCAAGGGCTTTTTGGGGGCATGAGGCGATGCATGAAGAACACTTGAGGCAATCGCTGTCGCTCATTAGCCCTACAGACGCGAACTCGTAGGGTTGCAGCTGTATAGGACAAGCTTTGGAGCAAATTTTACACTTAGTGCAACTCTGTCCGACAACAAGGGGATGCCTGTCTCTGGAAACCCAGTTGCCCAGTGTGCCGACGGGACAAATGTGGCACCATGTGCGCGGGTGATAAAACAATGCCAGCATTATTCCGGCAATAGTGGTTGCAGTGAGAACACGCACCATGGCCAAGCCCATTTGGTCAAACCTGCCCCAGGCCAGGTAAAGCTGGGTTCCCAACACCAGGAAAATCATTCCCAGCATGAAGCTGCGAAAAATTTTGCCTCTTAAGAAAGACGGTATTCGTTTTTGGGGACTGACGCTGCTAAACAAGAGGTCAAAGAAACTTCCCCTTGGGCACATCCAGTCACACCATGCCCGGCCTCTGTAAAATGCGATGCCCACCCCGGCGATCATGCAGCCGAGAAGCAGAAAACCCAATACGGGATAAAACCAGCCCCCAATAGCGACCAATGGCAATCCCAGCACGGTCGATAATTGCAGGTAACGTCTTTTCTTTTTTAATTCTTTTAACATACTGCATCTTCCTTTCTACATAATCAAATAAATTCTGGAGCATGACAATACCGGCAAGGGGTATGTGTACAACAATACCTTTTATTTGCAGCTATATATCATGCCACAGAACTATCCATACCGCTACCGGTACGGGGTATCTATAATAATAAAATACCATGCTCTATTTGCTCTGTCAATATCCTTTGATATAAAAAACTCCATTCTCAGCCGAATGGAGAAAAAGAAAGGCAGATGTGATTGTATCGGGGATGAGAAAATCATTCCCTTCTCAGCGCCTCGATGGGGTTCAGCCTGGCCGCCTTGTTGGCGGGTAAAAGTCCGAACACCACGCCTATGAAGGCGGAAAACGCAAAAGCCAGCAGCGCCGTCCACCAGGATACCAGCGGCGGCCATTTGGCCAGTTTGGCGATCAGGTAGGCTCCCCCGGCGCCCAGGGCCATGCCGATTATGCCTCCCAGCAGGCATAGCATAATCGATTCGATCAGGAACTGAACCAGGATGTCTCTGCGCCTGGCTCCCAAGGCCATGCGGATGCCGATTTCCCTGGTGCGTTCGGTCACCGACACCAGCATGATGTTCATTACCCCGATGCCGCCGACAAATAGTGATATTCCGGCTATGGCTCCGATAATCAAGGTCATGATGCCGGTTATCTTGTTGGCCGCCTGCATCTCCTGCTCCATGCTCATGCCGGCGTACTTGCCGGGCGTCTGGTGCCGCCGCTCCAGCACTTTCACGGCCTGGCCCATGGCCTCGTCCACCTTTTCCTTCGAAGCGGCGCTGCCCTCCAGTTCCTGCACCTGGTTGTCAAACATAACCTGCCAGGCCTGGATGGGGACATACACGCCGGGATTTTCACTAAATCCCAGGGCGGATTCACTCTTCGCCAATATTCCCACGACCAGGAAAGGGGTACTGTTGAGCGTGATCATGCTGCCCAGCGCCTCCGCCCTGCCGAAAACCTGCCCGGCCAGCTCTTCGTCAAGCACGGCCACGCGGCGCTTGCCCGCGTCGTCTTCCTCCGTGAAAAAGTGGCCTTCTTTCATGTTAAACTTCCGGATATAGAAATAATCAGACGAGACGCCTATCACCCGGCCTGTTTTTTGGTCTTTGGGTCCCCTGATGTCGCACAGGGAATTGTTAACGGGAGAAAGGTGGGTGATATCGGGCACCTTATCCTTGATTACCGCTACATCGCTTAAGTTGAACTCGCGTCCCGTAATCTTTTTATCGCTCCGCCAGTCCACGTAAATGGCGAAAATATTGGTGCCGATCTTTTCCATCTCGGCCATTAACACCGCCCTGCCGCCCTGGCCGATGGCCACCACCGCGATCACGGCGGCGATACCGATCACAATGCCCAGGGTGGTTAAAAAGGAGCGCAGCTTACTGGTCATGATTCCTTCCAGAGCTACTCTAACACTCTCCAGCAGGTTCACCGCCCAGATTCCCCCCCGCTTTCAATATTGCCGCCGGCTTGACCAACCGGCACGGCCGCGCTGATATGTTCCCTGGCGTCCAGCGGGGCGGCCACGGGTTCATCCTCCACCAGGCGCCCGTCCCGGAAATGGACGATCCTGGACGTATGCAGGGCGATCTCCCGCTCGTGCGTGACCAGGACGATGGTGGCCCCGCCGCGGTTCAATTCCTGAAAAATAGCCATAATCTCTTCTCCCGAGCGGGTGTCCAGGTTTCCCGTGGGCTCGTCCGCCAGGATTACGGCGGGATTGTTAACCAGCGCCCGGGCTATGGAAACCCGCTGGATCTGGCCGCCGGACAGTTCACCGGGCCGGTGGCTCATTCTTTGCGCCAGGCCTACTTTTTCCAGCGCTTCCGCAGCCCGCCTCGCCCTTTCGCGGGGAGCGACCCCGGCGTAGATCATGGGCAGTTCAACATTGCGCATGGCGCTCATGCGGGGCAGCAGGTTAAAGGCCTGAAAAACAAAGCCGATCTTGAGTTTGCGGACTTGCGCCAGCTCCGTTTCGCTCATGCCGCTGACCTCCATGCCGTCCAGCAGATAGGAGCCGGAAGTCAGAATATCCAGGCAGCCCAGCAGGTTCATGAGAGTGGATTTACCCGATCCGGAAGGCCCCATCACGGACACGAACTCACCCGGCTTAACGGTCAGATCAACATCAGCCAGGGCTACCACCGGATGCGCGCCCGCCTTGTAAATTTTACCCAGGTTCTTCACTTTGATCATGTCAGGTTAACTCCCTCATTGACCGGCGTTTCCGTCACTTCTTGCACCCGGCTGCCGTCCTGCAGTTCTTTGCCGGGACTAACGACAACTTTTTCTCCTTCAGAAAGCCCCGCTAATATTTCCGTTAGCAACGCGGTGTCGACCCCGGTGGTAACGTCTTTTAGCCTTACCACTTGGTTTTCCACCACAAAAACTTGTTTTACTCCTTCTTTTTCCACGACGGATTCATATGGCACCACCAAAGCATTGTCCTTGTCCACCGCGGTGATGCTCAGGTCAACCGTATACCCCGGGCGCAGCCCCTCCGTGTCGCCGTCTATTCTGACGATAACCGGAACTTCGATTTGGCTGCCCTGCTCCGTGGTCTTCGCCGCCACCGCGCCGGGGGAAACGCTCTGCAATATGCCGCTGTACTCCCGGCCGGGCTGAGCAGCGGTAGTGACCTTAACCTTCTGGCCCGGCTTCAATTTGCCGCTGTCGGCTTCATTCACACCGGCAGTTACCTCCAACTGCCCGGTATCACCAATGGTAATCAGCCTGGTTCCAGGCTGGACGTAATCGCCCAAGGCCACTTCCACCGTGGTTACCACGCCGTCCATTTCCGCGCGGAGCACAGTCTTGTTTAACTTGTTTTCTTCCTGTTCGAGCCGGTAGCGGGCTTGTTCGATTTGAGCCTGCAGGGCGGTCAGTTCATGGCCGACAGGACCGGTTTCCTGCATTTTCCACTCTTCTTCAGCGATTTTGTATTCAGCTTCCTTTTGCGCCATGTCGAGCTCAGCGTCGTCAAGCTCCTTTTCGCTCAGCGCGCCCTGATCGTATAAAAGCTTTTTGCGTTCGTAGTTCTTCTGAGCGTTCCGGTATTCGGCTTCCGCTCTCTGGCAGCTTGCTCTTTTCTGGGCTACTTCCTCTTCCCGGGGATACATGGCCTTATTTAAAGTCGCCTCCTGGGCGATAAAATTCGCCTTTGCCTCATTGTAATCGTCCTCGATCTCGTCGGCATTCAGCAGACCCAGAACCTTTCCCTTGCTCACCCGGTCGCCGGGTGAAACGTTCAGCTCCTGTACCGTTGTGCCGGTAAATGTGTACAGCTCCTGTTTCGCGCACAGCCTTACCCTGCCGGAGGCAAAAACGTTATCCTGAATGGGCTTGTTCTCAACTATGGCGGTTTTTACCGGGACACTGGCCTGTCCTTTGCTTCTCACCATGTTCAGCGCAGCCACCGACATAATAAGGCCGAGGATCAATACCCCGGCAAGCACTCTTTTCCCAGGCATATTCCGAAGTCTTTGCAAGACTGGCCGCAAAACAAGTCTCCCCTTTCATTCATGAACAAAACTTTCTCTCAATATAGTTAGACGGATCAACCACCCAATTTATTTCAATTTAATAGCTTATTTCCGATAAAATTCTTTCGCTATAAAAATATTGTTAATATATAGACGCAGTAAGATGCTGTTTTGTGACAATTTTCTCTAAAATTGCTGATAGCAATTTGCTGATTGGTACAACTTAGTATGGTATGGAAAGTCACTCATATTTTACCATGAATTTGTCTTTTTTTATATGAAGTTAAAAAATGAGCATTCAAGCAGAAGGAAATTTGGTGTAAAAGGTAGAAGTATGCAATACAGTTATCATTATCCAATAGGAGTTATAATGCGGATTATTAGTTGAGGGAAGAGTCCTGTGGATGTATGATGATTATAAGAATATAGCGGGGTATTATGACTATATGCTGGTAAAGCAGTATTTTGAGATTCGGCGGTGGCATTATTGCAAAAATATAAAGATGAGTTAAATTGAGATCCCAAAAGGCTTAATAGCAGAATATAATCAATTGTGTTTATTTACGACAATACAAGTTTTGGGGGAGGAAGAGCTATCACACTGGCAATGTTCATTGACTTTACCAAAAAAGAATCATGGTATTTAAAAAGGAAAATAATAATGCGGATAAGGTAAGTTTTCAGTATGTGTTGGGTGATAAACCAGGATTTAAGCACAGCATCAGGACCTTTACCGGCAGTCTTTCTACAAATACAAGTCATTTAGGCTGAGCAAGAGTATATGAAAGAGAGGATGTGTTTTGTTTGGCGTTATATGTTTTAGGATATATATTATTGGTTCTCGGTTTGCTGTTTTTGGTGCCTCTTTTACTACAGTATCTTTGGAATATAACGATGCCGGATTTGTTTAACTTAAAGCAGATAACTTATTGGCAAGCTTTCAGGCTTCTAATTATAGCCGGCATGCTGTTTGGCGGCCCCTTTTTCCTTGTGGCACAGCATTAACATATTGTGCATTTGTTTTGGCCCACGAAGAAAGGTTAATTCCCAAAATGGATTTGAATTGCTGGAGATCTGAAATAATTCCGGTTTGAGGTGATTATAGTGACCCAGGATGTGCATATTATCACAGGAGCATTTGGTTATTCAGGCAAATACATAACTAAAAAATTGCTTAACCTTGGACATCAAGTCCGCACCCTTACAAACTCTACCAGTCGCTCAAACCCCTTCGGGAGCAGAGTGCAAGTATATCCGTATAATTTTGACGATGAAGACAAGCTTATAGAATCCATGCGAGGAGCCGCCGTATTATACAATACTTACTGGGTCAGGTTTAATCATACCAATTTCAAACATAAAGCGGCGGTTGAAAACACGCTGAAGCTATTTCAGGCCGCCCAAAAAGCAAATATTAAGAGGATAGTGCATGTCAGCATCACAAATCCGGCGGAAGATTCTCATCTTGAATACTTTCGGGGAAAAGCAAGGCTGGAAAAGGCGCTGAAAGAATCGGGGATATCATACGCCATACTGCGCCCGGCCGTCCTGTTCGGGAAAGAGGACATACTCATTAACAACATTGCCTGGATGCTGAGAAAGTTCCCCGTGTTCGGAGTATTCGGAGACGGCAGCTATCGTTTGCAGCCGGTATTTGTGGATGACCTGGCCGGGCTGGCGGTGGAGCAGGGGGCGGCAAGGGAAAACAGGATTATTAACGCAATCGGGCCGGAAACGTTTACATACCGGGAACTGGTTCAAAAAATCGGCGGGATTATTGGAAAGCCCAGGCCGGTGGTATCTGTTCCTGATTCCATCGGATATATGGTTGGCTGGTTTGTCGGGAAAATAGTCGGGGATGTGGTAATTACCCGGGAGGAAATTGAAGGGCTGAAAGCAGATTTGCTCTATACGGATTCACCGCCCGCGGGAAAAACAAGGCTGACTGAATGGGCGGCATTGAATTCAAAGATGCTGGGTGTAAAATATGCCAGCGAGCTTGCGCGGAGGAGAAACAGGAAGGAATCTTATGAAAAGCTGTAATTGTACCGGACCTTTGAAAAACAGGATGGTCAGGAGGATTTTGGCTGTTTTCGTCATGTTGGCGGTGATAATTATCAGTTCAGCTTTACTCATAGACCAGTACGTTCAACGAACCAGCTCGGGGTACATTGTCGGACCAGGCGAGGTTCCTGAAGCGGACGCCATACTTGTGCCGGGTGCTTACGTTTTTCCGGACGGCACGGTCTCTTTCATGCTCTATGACCGCTTAAACGGGGCATACGAACTGTATAAAAGCGGAAAGGCCCGGAAAATACTGGTTAGCGGTGACCACGGGCGCAAGGATTACGACGAGGTCAACACCATGAAAAAATTCTTAAAAGATAAAGGCGTTCCGGAAGCGGACGTGTTTATGGACCACGCCGGCTTTTGTACCTACGAGAGTATTTACCGGGCGAGGGATGTTTTTCTGGTTGAAAGAGTTATTATAGTGACCCAGGAATACCACCTGAAGCGGGCAGTATTTGCTGCCAGGGAATTGGGGCTTGAGGCTTACGGAGTGGCGTCCGATCAGCACGATTACGGTGAGGTCATGACGATATACAAGCTGAGGGAAATAGTTGCCAGGAACAAGGATTTCTTCCTGGCTAAAATCCTTAAACCTCAGCCTACTTTTCTGGGAGATACCGTCCCGGTGACCGGAGACGGAAGGAGCACGGACGATCAATAACACACCCTTACCGTGCCGTTATTTTTATAGCGCCCGTGCCGACGCGCAGATTGGCCTGCCCCTTGCCGTTACCCAGCTGACCGCTGAATTCGTCTCCCGGCCCTGTTTTATCTGCATTATTTGCATTTGCAAGACCCTCCACCGACACTCTGCCTGTGCGGGATTCAGCGTTAATAACCAGGTCGGATTGCTTCGGCAGCAGCAGACTGACCATGCCGGTGCTGCTTTCCAGGTCGTATTTGCCGGACAACGGGCGCTCGGAAGATACTTCTATGCTGCCGGTGTTGTTTTTGGCCAGCAAGTCGCCGTCCGGTTCGAAAATCCTGATCCTGCCCGTGTTGCTCACAACCTCAATGTTACCGCTTATCGCATTGAGATCAATCGTGCCCACCGATCCTTCAACATTCAGGTTTGCCTGCATGTTTTCCGCCGTCACCCGCCCGGTGCCGCTTTTTACATATACATTTACTCCGGACGGTATTGACACCTCCAGGTCTGTATACGGAGGCCGCATAAGCGAATTCCCGGTATCGGGCGCCTGAACGGAAACCCGGCCGCCGTCCCGCTTGATCTCCGGGGCTACCCTATCGGCCAATTCTCTGGCCGGGCCGCTCTCAGGTGAGTGGATCGAAGCCTTAAGATTCAGTCCGCCGCCTTGAGCGGGCAGGAGTTTGATGCCGCCTGTTTTATTTTCGATGATTAATTGCTCTCCCGCCATTATTTCCAAAGGTCCGGACTCCCAATTCCTGCTGTAGGTATAATTTGCGTGACTCCATGGAAAGCCGTCAATAAAGCTGCTGATGTTCTTTCCAAAACTGGTTGCGGCGTATAACAGGCAACCGGCTATAATCATCACCAGGATCAGCAGGAAGCTGGGGACGTGGAAATGGACATCCCGCCCGGGAGCAGCCCTTTTTTTTAAAAGATATTCAACACCCAGGCCGATCAGCAGCACCGGCCAGAGCTTCCACAGCCATTCCAGGCTGGAAATCGCCCCAAAGTTATATAAAAGCAGCGTCAAACCCCCGATAATCAATCCCGCGGCCAGCGTTACCGGTCCGACTTTAGATTTCTCTTTCACTGTCATCGTTTTTCCTCCTCCTTAAACTCCTGTATAAGATAAATATTCCGACTGCAATGATTAATAACGGAGATAGCAGCTTATGCACAAACCGGTAATCAAAAAGCTCCGGCAGAAAGTTATTTGCCAGCGCCAGGAGTCCAATCCCGACCAGCCCGTAACCTAATAAATTATGCCAGTTGGCATGTTCTCCGGCAGCTATCAATGGTTTATCCTCTATAAATACACCCTCATTCATCCGTCCCGCCAGCTGCAGGGTGTCGAAGATGGAGTAAAACATTGTTACCGGCAGCACCAGGGCGGTAATTCCTTCGATTCCCGTCATCGCGGCTATAAAAATTGTCCCGAAAAAAATAATCATAGTCTGCAGTCCCCTGTTCATCAACCCCAGGTACATGTATCCGGCCCCGGGGAGCAGGGAGATCAGCAAAACCAGCAACTTGCTCCTGTGATTGTTCATGCTTTTTAAAACGCCAATCTTTTCTTCCAAACAATGCCTGCAGTAGTTTTTGCTTCGCAGCTCGACTAAACACTCCCCGCAGATAGGAGCGTTACAGATGGCGCAAATTGCTTGCGCGTCATTTTCCGGGTGGTTTACACATTTCATCTCTGCTTCAACTCCTCTAATATAGTCGGCCTGGTATATTTTCCCGCCGCTCTGGTTGTTCGCTCCAGGAATTTATCCACAGTGCCGGTATAAGCGGATGTCACGCTATTAATGCTGTTGCCGTAATCTGCCATCTGCCGTCCGTCAAACCAACCTCCGGCGCCCCAGAAAATTGCCAGAGATACGGCGGCCGCGGTCAGCAGGTCGCGCAGCAGCGACATTTCCGGCTGCTTGAAAAAGGCCGGCAGACTGTGCCGCTGGCGGTTCACGGACCGTGTCCCGGCTGGTTTAGGGAAAGCGCTTTGCGCTGCTTCCGCCATCAAGTCCGCCCAAAAATTAGCCGGGGCGGGTTCGGGCCGCCAGAGGTCCAGCAGTCGGTCCAGCCTTTGGAGTTCTTTCAGCTCGGCAGCGCATGCCGGACAGCCGGCCAGGTGTTTTTCAATTGCCGCGGCTTCAGAGGATCGTAACTCTCCGGCCAGATACTTGCTTAACGTTTTTTTTGTTTTCCGGCAGTTCACCGCCTTCACCTCCCAGCAGAATTTCCTTTAGCATTATTTTAGCCCTGTGAATGCGGGTGGCCACTGTTTTCTCCGGCAGGTTCATGACTTCGGCCACCTGCTTGTAGCTGAGTCCCTGGTAGTGATGCAGCACCAGCGCCATGCGATAGCCGTCCGGCAGTGTGTCTACGGCTTGCCTCAATTCCCTTAGGCGTTCCTTTTCCAGAAGAACCTCTTCCGGTCCCCGGCTATTATCCGCCAAACAATCCGCCCGGACCTTGTTTTCCCGCAGGGGTTCGCTGCGCTTCTGCTCCTTGCCGCGGCGGCGCAGAAAATCCAGGCACACATTAGTGGACACTCTGTAAAGCCAGGTCGCGAAGCTCGCCCGGAAATCAAATCCCGGCAACGATTTATAAACCTTGATAAAAATCTCCTGGGAAACGTCGCGGGCGTCTTCCGGTGTGTTAAGCATTCTGGCTGCCAGGCTGTAAACCCGGTCCTGGTATCTCTGCACAAGCTCGCCATAAGCCGCCAGATCGCAGTTTTGCACTTTTTTTACCAAGATCTCGTCAGCGGTCATTTCACTACCTCTTTGAGGGGCCTCTATTAGGTTAGACGATTTAAGTATAGCTTTCTTTCAATTATGTGAAATATTGAAGTAAAAAAACCGTGCCACTTTAATGGCGGCACAGGTTTCTTGAAAGAAAAACATATTGACAGACATGTATTATTTGGAATATAATGTGATGATACCTATTATAAAACTTTAATATATCATAAATTTAATTATTTGTCAATGGTGAATTTTGAAATTTTGTTTATTAAATCTTATTAAAATGGGAGGGCTGATTTGATGAATTGGCTTGCTCTTTATCATGCAACGGGGAGAGCTTTAAAACAGCTTAACATAAATGAAATACTCGAAACAAACAGAGAATCCGTAAAATACGGATTGATATTGACAGCCGCGGAAGCGCAAGAGCTTATTGAAGCGAGAAACCGGGCCGTCCGCAGCCATGGACGGGTTGAACTGGGGATTGAAGCGGTGAAGAAAATCATAGCCGCTTTTTGCACTTCACCCTATATTAACACTGATGATTACGCGTTGACACTATATGAACTGGTGGAAATATTTTATTACATGAAAAACATGAAAAGCGAAACGGAAGACAGAATAGGCGATGATGAATTAATCAGTTTAATGAGGGAATTCTTTAATCATTCCAGCCGGGGGTCGATAGAGCTTCTAAAAAATAGGGAACTCGCGCTTTTGGCCGATAATTTTAAGCGCGCCAAGCGGGAAACAGGTCATTTTCCGGGAGGGGACTCATTATGATGAAATACACAGATATTGAAATTAAGACAATGCTTAATAAAGAACGTTTGGATCCGAACCAGTATACCCTTTCGCTCCTGAAAGAAGGAAGACGAGCGGGGCTGATTGACCGGCGGACCGTCGATAATATTCAGGCTCAGATCATGTCTTTATTGGCGAGCTTAATAATAAGGCATACGAAAGGTGAAAGCACATCTGTTAAAGTCGAGACGGCGCAGAGTATTTTTATGTCCATGCTTTATTCTATCGATGCCTGTATGAGTAATTTTAACAAACCGGAGGCTGCCGTATCTTTCTTGGAAACACATAGCGTGGAGGATGCATACAAGAAAGGCTTCACGCTTGTGGTTTCATGCCTTACTGAAACAAAGGCGCTATACCAGGGAATAAAGGATAAAAAACTTAGCGTTCCGATCAAAGCGTACCACTCAACCATAGATGAAGCGCTGCCGGAGTTTTTCAGGAGTTACGACGTGGTGTTCAAGGCGCATGACACCATGGCGGGCATAGACTATCCACTGCTTCTTGATGATACGCGCGTTAATGGGATCTTTTATATTAAACAATATCTTGAGAAATTAGAGATAGAGAATCAGTTTTGCAGTCTTTTTAATAATAAGGATGTTGGGAAGCTGTTAGCTGACTACGGCAGGGTGTATCGCATCGATTACAGAGAAGCCTTGATCAATGTGTTCGAAGTATTAATAACGAATTCCGTTTTTTCCGTGTTGTCGGAAAGTGAAGCGAATAAATTAAACATTTCCAGATATCAATATGAATTTCTGCTTGATAAGTTTAAAGGCTTAGACCACAGTCAATGTTCGTCTCTCATAAGAAAAGCGTTTGAAGCATTGGCAGCAGACCTCCGCGTAGATCAGCCGCGGCTAAAGGCTTATATTCACAACTCCACGTCAGTATTGATGCCCAGATTCTTAAGCGCATTGGACCATGGCTACCTGGATCATGTCGTTGTTCTCGAAAGTGAAGAAAACCATCAATTTGACATCATTTTTGATGAGGGAAAAAGTATGGATGACGGCAGTTTTCGCAGCGTGGTCAGGCAGATAATGGAGTGCACTGACCCTGTGGAAAAAACCGCGATAATAACCTCAAGCATTCACTCCCTGGGTGATTTTATTGATGTGCTTGAAGCAAACTGCTTGTTTGAAGACGAATTTAGCGCTTTATTTAATGCATTAGGGGATATGGAGTTGTCTATACTGGCCAGAATAGTTTTTATGGAGGAAATAAGAAACGAACCAACGGGTTTTTCGGTGCGGAACGCCGCTGAAAAGCCGATGGAAAGGCAGTGGCAGACTGAATATGCCAGGTTTTTGCTGAGTTTAAGCGCAGACAGGATAAGAGCAATCGAGCAATATATCAACTCATCCTTGCAAGAGACAGGCTCCCCGCGATTTTTGCAGCATTAAACAAAATTATGGGCGGCCTGCCGGGTATCAAGGCGGCTCGTTACACCGGCAGGTTACCTTGCTTCTTTTCATGCGCCCGAAGCAGCAGCCTCGTTATTTTACCGGTATGGCTATCCTGGTCAAAAGCTCGCTCTCAGGCACATCATTTGGTGAGTTAAAGTAAAACTCGTAGTACACGCCTTTCTGTTCATAGCCGTTTTCTTCCATCCATTTAAACATCTCGTTGTATGGCTGCTCCATTTGACTGTATGCGCCTTTATACATGGCGGACACATATTTGCCCTGGGGGATTTCACCTGATCTGATGGCTCCTTTTGCAGACAACGATTTTGCGACGGGAAAGCCCATTTCCACGTCTAAATCCTTCATGTCCATGTTGTAATAGGCCGCGTACGGCGCGTCTGCCGGCTGCTCGCCGAGTTCGGCCAGATACCGCATGATTTTTTCATAGGATTCGCCAATTACTTTGGGCAAGTTTTCTACCGCCGTTCTTGTTCTGATAAACAACACGGGTTGTGACTTCTGCTCGTTTAATTCAATTTTCAATCCCATCATCATTTCCTCGCTTTTCTTTAAGTAATTTGGTTGGCCGTCAATGAACCATATGACGACAAATCGTTTTTAACAGTATACCAAACATCAGTTCTGGAGTAAAGGGCTTTACCGATTGTTTACTGATTAAAGATTAAGATTAATAGTCTTTGATTTAATTTCCCCCAAGGGCGGTAATGGTATTATTGCTTAATTTAAGTACGAATATTAAATGAATTAGATTTTTAGGGTGGGGATTGCCGATATGACGACTGATGCTTCCTGGGTATATTTGCCGGACTATAATAGAGACAGACTATGGAGGAAGTTTGTTGCAAGAAATAGAATTATAAAACGTTTCAGGATGAACTATGGCTAGAGGATAAAATACAATGGCTAAAAAAGTGTTGATGAAACTTAATCAGGTAACCAGGAACTATGTGATGGGCGAGGTGACCGTCGAGGCTTTAAAGGAAACCTCTCTGTTCATATACGAGGGCGAGCTGCTGGTTATCCTGGGTCCCAGCGGTTCCGGCAAGAGCACCCTGCTGAACATTATCGGCGGCATGGATTTGCCGTCGAGCGGCCTGTTATGTTTCGGTGAAGAAGACTTGAGCCGGGCTGGAGACAGCAAACTAACCCAATTTCGACGCTGCGAGTTGGGTTTTGTTTTTCAGCACTACAATCTTATTCCGGACCTGACGGCCAGGGAAAACGTGGAACTGGCGGCCGAGCTGGTGGACAAGCCGCTGCCCACGGAAGAAGTGTTAAAAGAGGTCGGCTTAGATGCCAGAATGGACCACTTTCCCTCCCAGCTGAGCGGCGGCGAGCAGCAGCGGGTGGCGATCGCCCGGGCGGCGGTCAAAAGCCCCCGCCTGCTGCTCTGCGACGAGCCCACCGGCGCGCTGGACTACCAGACGGGCAAACTGATCCTGAGCTTACTGGCCAAAATTAACCGGGAGCGGAACAGCACGGTGGTGATAGTCACGCACAACACTCCCATCAGCGCCATGGGGCACCGGGTTGTACGCATGAGCAGCGGCAATATTGTGGAAATAACGGAGAATCAATCCCCGGTATCACCCGAAAGGATTGAGTGGTAATGAGCGTCTTAACCAGGAAACTGTGGCGCACCATCCGGAATACCAAAGGTCAGTTCCTGGCAGTGGTGGCTGTGGTGATGGTTGGCATATGCGTTTATATTTCGATGTCCACCGCCTACTACAATATGAGCAGATCTCAGGAGTCGTTTTACGAAGAAACCAACTTTGCTGATTACTACTTTCAGGTGATCAGGGCGCCCCTGCAAATAATCAGGCAGATTGAGGCGATACCCGGGGTGAGCAAAGCCACCGGGCGAATTCAGAAGGATGTGCCGGTACTGAAAGATGAGCGTCAAAGAGCAACCGCCCGTTTAATCAGTTATCCCCTGCCCATGGAAAACGAGGTTAACCGTCTTTATTTGCTCAGCGGGCGGCTTTTTGAAAAATACCCCCAGAGCGGTGGCGTGGAAATTCTTACAGATCCGCAGTATGCCAAAGCCAATGGACTATCCTTCAACAGCATAGTTAATATTGTGGCGGAAGGCAAACAAGTTCCGCTGACCGTGGTGGGCGCCGCCACCAGCCCCGAATTTGTTATTGCTATGAAAGACGCGGCCACGCTGCTGCCGGACCCCAAGACCTTCGGCATCATCATGCTGCCCCAGAATCAGGCTGAACAAATTCTGAATTTTTCCGGACAGATAAACCAGGTGGTGGTGTCACTGGCTCCCGGAGCGGACGAAAAAAAGATCGCGGAGCAGGTTAAGAATATCCTGGAGCCCTACGGCAATCTGGGCAGCTATCCCCGTAAAGACCAGTTAAGCCATAACGTGCTGCAGAGTGAGATTAACAACCTGCGCACCCTGTCCCGCTTCATGCCGGCGATCTTTCTGGGGGTCGCCGCCGCCATCCAGTTCGTTATGCTGGGCCGTATGGTCAAGGCTCAGCGCGTGGAAATCGGCGTGATGAAAGCCCTGGGGTATGACAGCCGGCAGCTCATGCTGCACTATACCGGCTATTCCCTGTCAGTGGCTTTTCTGGGAGCCTTGCTGGGCACCTTGACGGGTGTATCGCTTGCCTCGGTCCTTTCCCAGACATACACTATTTATTTTAACCTGCCGGAGACTATCGGCGGAATTAACTCTAAAGCAATTCTATACGGTTTCATGATTAGTATGGCGGTGAGCCTTATCGCCGGTTTGACCGCGTCCCGGGGGGTAGTCGCCATCAATCCGGCCGAATCCATGCGGCCTGAACCGCCCCGGGGAACCGGCAAAATAATCATCGAGCGTTGGACCTGGCTCTGGCGCAGGCTGGACGCGACCTGGAAGATGAGTCTGAGGAGCGTCTGCCGCAAGTGGGGCCGGTTCGCGGTAACTCTTATGGGCGTCATTTTTGCCGTGGGTTTGCTGGTGCTGTCTATCTTCTCCAACGATTCAGTTAATTATATGATTGACCAGCACTTCTATAAGGAACAGCATTACGACTTTTTAGTCCGCTTCGGCACACCGGTAAAGGAATATGAACTTTTAAACCTGGCGTGCCTGGATGGTGTCATAAGAACGGAACCTCTTTTTGATATACCGGTAAAATTACATTTTAACGGACGTTCCGAAGACGATGTGCTGCAGGGACTGCCATCGGAGCTAACTCTGAAAGAACTGACCGGCGAAAACGGAAAGCCGTTGTATTTACCGGAAGAAGGCATTCTCATCAGCCAGAGAACGGCATCCAAACTCGGCGCCCGGGTCGGCGACGCAGTGGAAGTGGAAACACTCCTGGGGCTGGGGCCTTCCCGCTATGCCGATGTGAAAATTACCGGCATCAACAGCCAGCTTGTCGGAAGCGGGTCTTACATCGCCCTTGATCAAGCCAACCGGCTCCTTCAGGAAAGCCGGCTTGTTTCTGGAGCCATGTTAAAGGTAGAGCCCGGCAAAACCGAACTCTTGGAAGAAGAATTAAATAACATGACCAACGTTTCCGCCATCTCCAGCCCCCGGAAGGAGCTGGACAACCTGAACCAGAACCTGGACAGTATGCTTTATACCATAACCATCATGATTATTTTTGCCGCGCTGCTGGGGTTCGCTATTGTCTATAATTCCTCGGTGATCAGCTTCGCCGAGCGCAAAAGGGAACTTGCCTCATTGCGGGTTTTAGGTTTCACCAATGGTGAGGTCTCCGGCCTGCTGCTGAAAGAAATCCTCCTGCAGTCGCTGCTGGGAGTGGCATTAGGCCTGCCGTTCGGCCGCTTTATGACCGAATGGTATGTTAGAGCGGTCAGCACCGATCTATTTACGATGCCGATGGTATTTTCTCTCCAGACCTACCTGATTTCCGCCCTGGGAGGAATTGCCTTTATATTAGCCGGCCATCTGATGGTGGTAAAAGGGGTGAAAAAGCTGGATCTGGTGGATGTTTTGAAGAATAGAGATTAAATGCGCCGGTATGGTGCTTACCTACGGGCTCATGGAGTAAACAAGTGTTATAGTCTTTAGATGTCGGAGGGGTTGAGTTATGAAGCGTAAGAAAAAATTTTGCCTGGGAGCCGGAGTCCTTACCGTCCTGGTGATAGCCGTGTTGGCGGTTGCCGGGGGCGGGCAGGAGGTTGAAACAGTGCAGGCGAGTCAGGGCAATATTGTCTGTACGGTAACGGATAGCGGCTATGTGCAGCCTGCGACGAATTATGACATTCATGCCACTCAAAGCGCCAGGGTTGTTCGAGTGCCGGTGGAAACAGGCCAGCCGGTTCATCAGGGGCAAACCCTTGTCTTGCTGGAAAATTTGGACCTGGCAGCGCAAATCAGCGAGGCGCGCTCCCAACTGTCTCAATCCCAGACCACTGCCGATGGCGCCCGGGCCGCTATGGAGCGTATTCAGCTGGAACTCAACGATGCCAAACAGAATCTTGACCGTATGCAAGAACTTTTTCAGGCGGGAGCCGTCGCCAAGACGGATTATGACAAGGCCAAACTGCAGGTGGAAACAACACAGCAAAGTTTAAACGAGCAGCAATCCCTGCTGGACACCGCCCTGGCGCAGGCCGACGGTCTGAATCAGTTGCTGCAGCAATATGGTGCCAAAGAGCAGCAGTTGGTGGTAAAGAGTCCTGTCGGCGGCATGGTGTTGAACCTGCCGGTCAAGCAGGAGCAGGTAATAACTGCCGGAACTCTGCTGGTCAGTGTGGCTATTCCGGAACAACTGGAGATTAAAGCCGACATTTTAAGTGACGATCTGGCGGATGTCAAAGTGGGGCAAAAAGTTGCCGTCACTGCTCCGGTACTGGGTCAGAAAGTGCTGACGGGTGAAGTGAAGCAAATATATCCCCGCGCCGAGGAAAAACAGTCCGCCCTGGGTATTTTGCAGCGCCGCGTGCCGGTAATTGTTGCTTTGCAGGAGCAGGCCAATCTGAAATCCGGCTATGAGGTAAAAGTTGCCATTGAAACCCTGAGCCGTCAGGATATACTAACGCTGCCCCGGGAGGCGGTACGCACCACCGGAGACGGCCAGAAGGAAGTCATGGTTGTGATCAACAAAAAAGTTTACCACCGTCCCGTGCAGACTGGCATCAGCGATCAAAATAACATTGAAATTACCGGCGGCCTGTCAGCCGGAGATGAAGTTGTAAAGGATGCCAGCTTGGCGTTGAAGGAGGAGTCTAAGGTTAAGCCAGTTGTTAAGAAATCCTGACTTGCATTGCAAAATCGTCAAGCATCAGTTCAGCCGAATTGAAGCTGGCTATATTTTGCTAAACGATGAAAGCCGCATAAATTGCGGCTTTCATC
>JGI12104J13512_1000696_pt1 | contig 29165 bp, 46 predicted proteins | sample TerdegcTABiofilm_FD_13512 | JGI IMG/M metagenome (IMG submission 13512)
GAAGGAGCTTCGCTTCGCTATAAGGGAGGGTGGTAAGACCGTTGGTGCAGGTGTTGTAACAGAGATAATAGAGTAGAGGGGATAGAAGATGAGGCAGAAGATCAGGATATGCCTGAAGGCCTTTGATCATAGATTGCTTGATCAATCGGTAAAGGAGATAGTGGATGCAGCAAGAAAAACAGGGGCGCAGGTAGTAGGGCCAGTACCGCTACCAACAAGGATACAGAAATTTTGTGTTCTCAGATCGCCGCACATAGATAAAAAGTCAAGGGAGCAGTTTGAGATAAGAACCCATAAAAGGCTGATAGACATTTTTGAACCAACCCCACAGACTGTTGATGCATTGATGAGGCTTGAGCTTGCTGCTGGTGTTGATGTTGAGATAAAATCTTGAGGTGTTTTAAATGGCAAAAGCAGACCTGCTAAATATAAGGGCAGAAAAGATAGGCGAAATAGAAGTAAAAGATGAGATATTTAATTGTGACGTGAAACCTCATCTTATCCATGATGTTATAAAGATGCAGCTTGCAAGTAGAAGGCAGGGCACAGCATCAACAAAGACAAGGAAAGAGGTTAAGGGAAGTGGTAAAAAACCATACAGACAGAAAGGCACAGGCAGGGCAAGACTAGGGACTTACAAGTCACCACTAATGGTAGGTGGAGGCGTTGTATTTGGTCCACACCCACGGGACTATAGTTTTAGCCTTTCAAAAAAGGTAAGAAGGCATGCATTAAAGTCTGCATTGACAGTTCGTTTCATCAATTCCAATATGAAGATAATAGATAAACTGGAATTAAGCGAGATAAGCACAAAGTCATTCAATGGAATTTTAAAGGATTTGAATCTGACCAAGCCCCTTTTTGTAATAGCCGGAAAAGATGAGATTATAGAAAAATCAGCAAGAAATATACCGTTTACCAAGATATTAAGGGTGGAAGGACTAAATGTATACGATATTATAAGGCATGAACAACTGATTATCACCCTTGATTCCCTTCGTAAGATTGAAGAGGTACTTGCACCATGAATGAATACGATATTGTTTTAAGACCAATAATAACAGAGAAGAGCACCTTATTAAAGGAGACCGGAAATCAATATGTCTTTGAAGTGCAGAGGGCTGCCAATAAGATTGAGATAAAAAAGGCCATTGAAAGGCTTTTTAAGGTAAAGGTGCTTTCTGTTCAGATTTCAGTTATGGAGGGAAAGAAAAAACGTTTGGGAAGATTTTTCGGAAAAAGATCAGACTGGAAAAAGGCAATAGTTAAGCTAAGCCCAAAAGATAAAATAGGAATCTTCGAAGGTGCATAATGGGAATAAGAGAATATAAGCCAACCTCTCCAGGCAGGAGATTTATGAGCGCCCTTACCTATGATGAGATAACCAGTAAGGGACCAGAAAAATTATTGGTTGCAAAACTTAAAAAAACAGGCGGAAGAAATCACTCGGGTAAGATCACTACACGCCATAAAGGTGGTGGTCACAAGAGAAAATACAGGATAATAGATTTTAAACGCAATAAGTTCGAGATACCAGGTAAGGTCAGTAGTATAGAATACGACCCTAATCGGTCAGCAAATATCGCCTTAATTAGTTATAGAGATGGTGAAAAGAGATATATATTAGCGCCTTTTGGTTTAAAGGTTGGAGATATAGTCATATCAAGCAAAAAGTCAGATACAGAGATAAAAGAAGGCAATGCATTACCCTTAGAGCTAATCCCCCTTGGAACATTCATACACAACATAGAGTTGAAGCCTGGCAAGGGTGGACAAATAGCAAGGAGTGCAGGTAATTATTCACAGCTTATAGCCAAGGAGGGCAGATATGGCCATGTCAGGCTACCATCAGGCGAGGTAAGACTTATAAACCTTGCATGCATGGCTACAATTGGGCAGGTCGGGAATATCGAACATGAAAATATCACCCTGGGTAAGGCTGGTAGGCATAGATGGATGGGTGTTAGGCCAACAGTAAGGGGCTCAGCAATGAATCCAGTTGATCATCCTCTTGGTGGTGGTGAAGGAAGGTCAAAAGGCGGTAGGCATCCGTGTTCACCCTGGGGACAGTTGGCAAAAGGTTTGAAAACAAGAAAAAATAAGAGAACCGAGAAATTCATAATAAAGCATAGAGATTAGGAGGTATTTGTGGGAAGGTCTATAAGAAAAGGACCCTTTGTGGATGAGAAACTTCTAAAAAAAGCTTTCGAGGCAAAGAGTGCAAGAAGCTCTAAGGTTATAAAGACATGGTCAAGAAGATCCACAATAATACCTGATTTTATAGGATTAACCTTTGCTGTTCATAATGGCAAAAAATTTATCCCTGTTTTTATAACTGAAGAGATGGTGGGTCATAAAATAGGCGAATTTTCCCCTACAAGGACCTTTCACAGTCATGCAGGCGACAGAAAGGCAAAGGTAGCAAAGAGGAAGGATTAGACAATGGAGATTATTGCAAAGACAAGGATGATCAGGATATCCCCAACAAAAGTAAGGATAGTAGCGGATTTGATAAAAAAGAAGAATGTCAATGAGGCATTAGGTATGCTTTCTTTTATGCCCCAGAAGGCATCCTTCATATTAAAAAAACTCCTCAATAGCGCCATAGCAAATGCAAAGCAGAATAAATATATAGATATTGATAATCTGTATGTAAAAAATATAATGGTTGATGCTGGTCCTACACTGAAAAGGTTTCTGCCGCGGGCAATGGGTAGGGCTACTAAGATAAGAAAGAGAATGAGCCATATAACAATGATACTAGACGAATCATAATATTTGGAGGTTAAATGGGTCAAAAGACAAATCCTGTAGGCTTTAGACTTGGAACAATCAAGACATGGGACTCAAGATGGTTTGCCTCTAAGAACTATGCAAAATTCTTACTTGAGGATATGAGGATCAAGAGGTTCCTGAAAAATAAACTCTATCAGGCAGGAATATCCAAGATAGAGATAGAGAGGGCAGCCAATAAAGACAAACGGGTAAAGATAAATATACATACATCAAGGCCAGGTCTTGTTATAGGCAGAAAAGGCGCTGAGGTTGAGGTTTTAAAGAAGGAATTACAGGCAATGGCTGATAAGGAGGTAATTCTTAATATAACAGAGGTCAAAAGGCCTGAGACCGATGCCCAGCTTGTTGCAGAAAATATTGCCCTCCAGATTGAGAGAAGGGTATCTTTCAGAAGGGCTATGAAAAGGAATGTATCTCAGGCACTTAAATTCGGGGCAAAGGGCATAAAGGCAATGTGCTCAGGAAGGCTGGCAGGTGCTGAGATGGCAAGGACAGAATGGTATAGGGAGGGCAGGGTTCCTCTTCAGACAATCAGGGCTGATATTGACTATGGTTTTGCAGTTGCTTCAACAAAATACGGTGTCATAGGTATTAAGGTGTGGATATATAAAGGTGAAATTTATCAGGAGACAATATAATGCTTGCGCCAAAGAGGGTTAAATATAGAAAGCAACAAAAGGGAAGGATGAAGGGTATTGCCAGCAGGGGCAATACGATCAGTTTTGGTGACTTTGGACTGCAATCCCTTGAATGTGGTATTCTTACTGCAAGGCAGATAGAGGCAGCCCGTATTGCCCTGACAAGATATGTAAAAAGGGCAGGTAAGGTTTGGATTAGGGTCTTTCCAGATAAACCCATTACAAAAAAACCTGCTGAGACAAGGATGGGAAAGGGAAAGGGTCCCCATGAAGGCTGGGTCGCAGTAGTTAAGCCAGGCAAGGTGATATATGAGATAAAAGGTGTCCCAGAAGATAAGGCGAGAGAGGCGCTCAGGATTGCATCACATAAACTTCCCATAGAGACAAGATTCGTTGTAAGAAGCGAGGAAAAATGAAGGCAAAGGAAATCAAAGAGCTCACTGTAGAAGAACTTATGAAAAAAAAGAAGGATATTAAGGAAGAGATCTTTAATCTCCGATTTCAGCATTCTACCGGACAGTTAGAAAATACCGCAAGGATGAGGCTTCTTAAGAGAGATATCGCAAGAATAGAGACTGTTTTGAGACAAAAGGAGTCAAAGGGGTAGGCATGGAAAGGGCTGCGCATAAAAGAAAGATGACCGGGATTGTTTTAAAGGATAAGATGGATAAAACTGTGGTAGTGGAGGTGGAAAAATTTCATAAACATCTAAAATACCATAAGTATATAAAAACGAAGAAGAGATATAAGGCACATGACGAGGATAACAGGTGCTCAATAGGGGATACAGTATTGATAGTGGAGTCAAGACCTATCAGCAAGGGAAAAAAATGGTTGGTTAAAGACATCATAGGCAGAGAGGAACCCGTGTCAATACAGGAAGAGGTGGTAGGCAATGATACAAGAGAGGACTAAACTTCAGGTTGCAGATAACTCAGGGGCTAAAAAACTTGGATGCATAAGGATACTTGGTGGTTCAAGGAAGCGATATGGGACAGTAGGCGATATAATTATAGCCTCAGTGAAGGAGGTTATTCCTAATTCCAAGGTTAAAAAGGGCGATGTGGTTAAGGCTGTTATAGTAAGGACAAAAAAAGAGATTAAAAGGTTTGATGGTTCTTATGTAAAATTTGATGATAACTCAGTAGTTATCATAAATCAGTATAATGAGCCTATTGGAACAAGGATATTTGGCCCTGTGGCAAGGGAGTTAAGGGCAAAAAAGTTCATGAAGATCGTATCTCTGGCGCCTGAGGTTGTATAACGATGAGAAAGACAAAAGGATTTTAAAGCCTAATAATAGGGCTAAAAGCCTGATTTGAGGTAGATGAGGTAGATATGGAAGAAAAGCACTATCAGATAAGAAAGAATGACCATGTGATGGTCACAACAGGTAAAGATAAGGGAAAGACAGGCAAGGTGCTAAGGATTATAACAAAGAAAGATAGGCTTGTTGTGGAAAAGGTTAACATGATAAAGAGGCATGTAAAGGCAAGCCAGAAGACAAAAGGTGGCATAATGGAAAGAGAGAGTCCTATCCATATATCAAATGTCATGATCTACTGTGAGAAATGTTCAAAACCAGTGAGGGTAGGGAGGAAGATACTTGAAGATGGCAAGAAGGTAAGATTCTGTAAGAAGTGCGATGAAGTTATAGACAAGTAGGAGGAAATACTTGAAGACAGAATATATGGAATTTTACACCAAAGAGGTTGTCCCTGGTTTACTGAGAAGGTTTAAATATAAAAATATAATGGAGGTTCCCAGGTTAGAAAAAATTGTTGTAAATATAGGGCTTGGGAAAGAGGCATTACAGAATATAAAGGTTCTTGATAGTGCCTCCAATGATATCATGCTTATTACAGGTCAAAAACCTGTTATAACAAAGGCAAAAAAATCTATTGCCTCCTTTAAATTAAGGGCAGGTATGCCTATTGGTTCTATGGTGACACTAAGGGGAGAAAGAATGTATGAGTTTCTCCATAAACTTGTCACTATTGTCTTGCCCAGGGTGAGAGACTTTAAGGGCGTTTCTCCTAAATCTTTTGATGGAAGAGGAAATTATACACTTGGCTTGAGGGAGCAGATTATTTTCCCAGAGATAGACTACGATAAGGTGGATAAAATAAGGGGTATGAACATAACCATCACAACAACTGCTAAGTCAGATGAAGAGGGATTTGAGCTTATTAAACTTATGGGTATGCCCTTTAGGAGTTGACGGAGGAATAGATGGCAAGAAAGGCTATGATAGAGAAGGCAAACAGGACCCCGAAGTTTCATGTCAGAGGAAGAAACAGGTGTTCAATCTGTGGTAGGCCAAGAGGTTATCTGAGAAAGTTCAAGTTATGCAGGATATGTTTTAGAAATCATGCCCTGAGGGGAGAGGTCCCAGGGGTTGTAAAATCGAGCTGGTAAGGGGGCTATTATGGGTATGGTAGATCCTATAGCAGATATGCTTACAAGGATAAGAAATGCAATCATGGCGCGTCACGAATTCGTCGACGTCCCTTATTCTAATATGAAATATAATATATCCAGGATATTAAAAGACGAGGGATATATAAGGAACTGCAAGGTCTTTGTAGATGAAAACAGGAAGAAATTCCTTAAGATCTATATTAATTACGATGAGAACAATAACAGCGTTATAACTGGTCTTAAAAAGATAAGCAAGCCAGGAAGAAGGGTTTACGTTAAGACAGGAGATACTCATAGATTAAAGAACCGTCTTGGTCTTGTAATTATCTCAACATCACAGGGCCTTATGACTGATATAAGCGCAAGAAAAAACAAAGTGGGAGGGGAACCTCTCCTGATAGTCTGGTGAGGTGCTATATGTCAAGGATTGGAAGAAAACCTATTGTTCTCCCTGAATCGGTAAATATAGAGATAAAGGATGGCGAGGTCCTTGTTTCAGGTGCAAAGGGTTTACTGAAACGGCCTATTCTGGAGGGTATATCAGTAGAGGTTGATAACAGGATTGTCTATGTGAAAAGGACAAGCGAGGACAAAAAAATAAAGGGTTACCATGGATTGATGAGGACGCTCATATCCAATATGGTTGAAGGTATAGAAAAAGGGTTTGAGAAAAAACTTGAGATTGTGGGGATTGGATATCGGGCAGAGATGCAGGGTGATAATCTTGTATTATATCTCGGTTATTCACATCCAATACAATTTCCTCTGCCGGCAGGGATATCTGCCCAGGTGGACAAACAGACCCTTTTGACAATAAAAGGCATAGACAAAGAACTTGTAGGTCAGATGGCTGCAAAGATAAGGGCATTAAGGAAACCAGATGTTTATAAGAATAAGGGCATTAAATATGCTGGTGAGATTTTGAGGAAAAAGGCTGGTAAAAGCGGGAAATAAGAGGTAAGAGATGCAGAGAAAAGAAAAGGTTGAGGCAAGACTAAAGAGAAAAAAAAGAATAAAGAAAAAGATCTCCGGCACCACGGATAAGCCCAGACTTTGTGTTTATAAAAGCTTAAAGGCCATATATGCCCAGCTTATTGATGACCAGGAGAGGCGAACTATAACTGGAATCTCGACATTAAGCAAAGAGATAAAGGGACAGGTTGAATCAGGTGGAAATATAGAGGCAGCAAAAAAGGTGGGAGAATACATTGGAAAAAAGGCCTTAAAGCTAGGGATTAAGCACGTTGTGTTTGATAGAAATGGCTTTAAATACCATGGAAGGGTCAAGGCCCTTGGTGATGCTGCAAGAGAGGTGGGTCTTTTATTCTAAACAGGAGGTTCCATATTGGTTGAAAAAAAAGGTTTAGAACTCGAAGGCGTAGAATTACAGGATAGATTGGTTTATATAAATCGTGTCGCTAAGGTTGTAAAGGGCGGAAGGCGTTTCAGCTTTAGTGCGATTGTTGTTGTAGGCGATGGCAACGGAAGGGTAGGCTATGGCCTTGGAAAGGCTAATGAAGTACCTGATGCCATAAGAAAGGCAATAGAGCAGGCTAAAAAGGATATCGTGAAGATCCCTATATCCAACGGCACCATACCCCACCAGATAAAGGCAAAATATGGAACCAGTGAGGTCTTCATGAAGCCTGCAGTTGAGGGAACAGGTGTTATAGCAGGCAGGGCAGTAAGGGCAGTTGTTGAGGTGGCAGGGATAACAAACATACTTACTAAGTGCTATGGATCAAGGAATTACCATAATGTTGTAAAGGCAACAATAAAAGGACTTACAATGCTAAAATCGCCTGAGTATGCATTAAGGCAACGGGGGAAGTTAAAGGGCGAGGAGGTATAAGTTGAATCAGTTAAAAATTAAATGGATAAAAAGCACCATATCCTGCACAAAGGATATGAGGGACACGATAAGAAGCCTTGGATTTAAAAGGCTTAACGAGGAGAGGATAGTTAAGAATACACCTGAGATCAGAGGCATGATTAAAAAGGTTATACATCTGGTCAAGGTTGTGGAGGAAATATAGGATATGAAACTTAGTGATTTAAAACCTGTTCCCGGCTCAATAAAGAAAAGAAAAAGGGTAGGCAGGGGCACAGGTTCAGGACATGGAACTACTGCTACCTATGGCAATAAAGGGCAAAGGGCAAGAAGTGGTGGGAATAAAGGTAATAGTTTTGAAGGTGGTCAGATGCCCCTCACAAGAAGGATACCCAAGAGGGGATTTAAGAATCCCTTTAGAAAGGAATATGCTATTGTAAAGGTAAGTGACCTTGAACGGTTTAGAGATAAAGAATTAGTAAGTATTGAAGATTTTATCGAAAAGGGCATTGTTAAAAAATTAAAGGATGGCATAAAGCTTTTATCAAACGGCGAAATAGATTTTCCTGTTAAGGTAAGGGTTCATAAGGCATCAAAGGCAGCCATTGAAAAGATTAAAAAATCAGGTGGTGATGTGGAGGTATTGAGTTAATGGGGGGTTTCCAAAATATTGGAAAAATCCCTGAGCTTAAAAGAAGAATAATAGTATCGCTTGCTCTACTTGCTGTCTACAGGATTGGCGTTCACATACCTACCCCTGGTATAGACGGTAGGGTGCTAGCAGGAATATTCGAAAGGGCAAAAGGGACCCTTTTTGGTTTCTTTGATATGTTTGCTGGTGGAGGCCTTGAACGCCTTTCTGTCTTTGCCCTGGGGATTATGCCCTATATAAGCGCATCTATAATACTTCAATTATTAACAGTTGTTGTCCCTACCTTGGAGAGGTTATCAAAAGAGGGTGAGGCTGGCAAGAGAAAGATTACACAATACACAAGATATGGAACAATTCTGATTAGCCTCATTCAGGGTTTTGGTATTGCGGTTGGCCTTGAGCAGATGAGGGGTGCGGCTGGAGAGCTTGTTGTATATAACCCTGGATGGAGTTTCAGGCTTATGACCATGATTACGCTTACTGCCGGGACCTCATTTATTATGTGGCTCGGCGAACAGATTACTGAAAAAGGTATAGGAAATGGTATTTCTCTTATAATATTTGCAGGCATTGTGGCAAGGATGCCAAATGCCATAGCAGGGACAATGAGCCTTGTTAGCTCTGGGGAGATGAACTGGTTTGTGATCTTGCTTATTGTTGTTATGATGCTTGTTGTTATTGCATTCATACTGTTTATGGAGACATCCCAGAGGAGGATACCTGTTCAGTATGCAAAGAGGGTTGTAGGGAGAAGGATGTATGGCGGACAATCAACACATCTGCCGTTAAAGGTTAATACTGCAGGGGTTATACCGCCGATTTTCGCATCCTCTATACTTATGTTTCCAGCAACAATTGCAAGCTTTATAGGTCATCCATATATGAAGAGATTTGCTGAGTGGCTGACCCCTGGCAGTTTTCTTCATGAGATTTTATATATAGGGTTTATAGTCTTTTTTTGCTTTTTTTATACCGCCATTGTTTTCAATCCTGATAGCGTGGCGGATAATATGAAAAAGTATGGTGGTTATATACCAGGCATTAGACCCGGTAAAAAGACCTCAGAATATATAGAAAGGATATTGTCCAGGGTGACATTGATTGGTGCTTTATATATATCTTTTGTATGTGTCCTACCCACATTGCTTGTAAAAAAGTTTAATGTCCCCTTTTATTTTGGAGGCACTGCCCTCCTTATTGTTGTTGGTGTTGCTCTTGATACAATTCAGCAGATAGAGTCCCATCTTATCTTAAGGCACTATGATGGTCTCGTTAAGAAATCTGCAAGGATTAAGGGCAGAAGATGATAGATCTCAATATTGTGCTGTGTGTAAAAAATGATAATCATAAAGACACCTGCTGAGATAGAAAAGATCAGGATCGCAAGTATATATGCCATGGAGATGCTTTTATATCTGAAAGATTATATAAAAGAAGGTATAAAGACTATAGAACTTGAGATGGTTTGTGAGGATAAAATAAGATATAATAAGAAGATAAAGGCAGCTTTTAAGGGTTACAATGGCTACCCTTTCTGTCTCTGCGTATCAGTGAATGATGAGGTAGTTCATGGTATGCCTAGCGAACGAATCCTCAGAAGAGGTGATATTGTAAGTATTGATTTTGGGGTTCAGTATGACGGCTTTTATGGAGATGCTGCACTAACTGAGGCGGTAGGTACAATTTCTGATGAGGCAGCAAGACTTCTTAAGGTAACAGAGGAATCTTTATATAAAGGGATCGAGCAGACAAAAGAGGGTAATAGACTCAATGATATATCGAACGCTGTCCAGATCCACGCGGAGAGGGCAGGCTTTTCCGTGGTGAGGGAGTTTGTTGGGCACGGAATAGGCGCAAGCCTTCATGAAGATCCCCAGGTTCCAAATTATGGAGAGAAAGGAAAGGGTATAAGGTTAAAAAAGGGTATGGTATTTGCAATTGAGCCTATGATTAATGCGGGAAGAAGCGAGGTCATGATAAAAGAGAATGGCTGGACAGTAGTAACAAGAGACGGCTCCCTATCTGCACATTTTGAGCATACTGTTGCTATTACAGAAAAGGGACCGGAGATACTAAGTAGATTATAAGATTATGCCAAAAGGTGAAGGAATAGAGATAGAGGGAATCGTTATTGAGCCTTTACCCAATGCTATGTTCAGGGTAGAGTTGCCAAACGGCCATAGGGTTCTTGCCCATGTGTCAGGCAAGATGAGGATGCATTATATAAAGATTTTGAAGGGCGATAAGGTGGTTGTGGAGCTTTCTCCCTATGACTTAACAAGAGGTAGGATAATTTACAGGGTTAAATAGGAGGTTGTCATGAAGGTAAAGCCTTCTGTCAAGAAAAGATGTGATAAGTGCAAGATAATCAAGAGAAAAGGTGTCCTAAAGATAATATGTGAAAACCCTAAACATAAACAGAAGCAGGGTTAAGGAGGTATAGATTGGCAAGAATTGCAGGAGTTGATATACCTAGGGAAAAAAGGATTGAGATTGCGTTGACATATATTTATGGGATAGGAAGAACGCTTTCCAATAAGATATTGTCAGAAGCAGGAATAAGCCCTGACAAAAGGACTAATGCCCTTACAGATGAAGAGATAGCAAAAATCAGAGACATTATAGAGAGCTCATATAAGGTAGAAGGCGACCTGAGAAAAGAAGTCAGCATAAACATTAAGAGACTGATGGATATAGGTTGCTATAGAGGTTTAAGACATAGAAAAGGGTTGCCGGTAAGGGGTCAGAGGACAAGAACAAACTCTAGAACAAGGAAGGGCCCTAGGAAATCACAGATGAAAAGAAAGAAATAAATTGAGGTGAATAGATGGCAAAAACCAGAAAAACCGGTAAAAAGAAGGTAAGAAAGAATATTCCTACAGGACAGGCATACATACAATCAAGTTTTAATAACACAATCATCACAATAACTGATCCCCAGGGAAATGTTATCTCATGGTCAAGCGGAGGAGTTGTTGGTTTTAAGGGTTCAAGAAAGAGCACGCCCTTTGCAGCCCAGCTTGCTGCTGAGAATGCAGCAAAAAAGGCTATGGAGAATGGCCTAAAGACCGTTGATGTGTATATAAAGGGTCCAGGGGCAGGCAGAGAGGCTGCACTGAGGGCACTTCAAAGCTCGGGATTAAAGATTCATCTCATAAGAGATATAACACCTATACCTCATAATGGGTGCAGACCACCTAAAAGAAGAAGGGTTTAAGGAGGTAGGAATTGTCAAGATATATAGGACCATCATGCAGGCTTTGTAGAAGAGAGGGTATAAAGCTTTTTCTTAAGGGCGAGCGATGCCTTACAGAGAAGTGTGCTATTGAAAAAAGAAATTATCCACCTGGTGCCCATGTTGACACAAGGGGCAAGATAATGGAGTATGGTATAAGGCTCAGAGAGAAGCAGAAAGTTAGAAAGATTTACGGTCTGAGCGAGAAACAATTCAAAAGATTTTTTAATATGGCAGAAAGAAAACAGGGCATTACTGGCACTAATTTTCTTATTTTGCTTGAACGTCGTCTGGATAGTATGGTCTATAGGTTTGGATTTGCTACATCCCGTAAAGAGGCAAGACAGCTTGTATCCCATAGGCATATCCTGGTCAACGGAAAAAGTATTAATATAGCATCGTATCTTGTGAAGCCAGGGGATGAGATATCCGTAAAAAATAAAGAACTTGTAACAGTTAAAAACGCCCTTGAATCTGTGGTAAGGCGGGGATTGCCCCCATGGATAGAACTTGATAAAGAAGGCATGAAAGGGGTTATAAGGCAGTTACCTTCAAGAGAAGATATTACAATGCCTATAAAAGAACAGCTTATTGTTGAATACTATTCAAGGTAGTTTCTTGCCCTAAGGAGGGTGCATGTCTATGTTTGAAAAAAATTGGCAGGAGTTAATAAAACCAGCTAAGGTTGATATAGAAAAAAGGGAAGACGATTATCTGAAGTTTTCTGCTGAGCCTTTTGAAAGAGGCTATGGGATTACTATAGGGAATTCTCTGAGAAGGGTCCTCCTTTCCTCCATAATGGGTGGTGCCATAACAACTGTCTGGATAGATGGGGTAGATCATGAATTCTCTACTATAAGAGGCGTTAAAGAAGACGTTACCGAGATCATACTCAATCTTAAAAAGGTTGTCCTCCGATTAAGTGATGATAAAACAAGGGTCATTAAGATTGATACCAAGGGCAAAAAAGAGGTAAAGGCAGGGGATATAATACACGATGGAACCATAGAGATTGTGAATCCTGATCATCATATTGCAACCCTTAGCGAGGACGCAAGGCTATACATGGAGCTTAAGGTTAAAATGGGCAGAGGCTACACCCCTTCAGAAATGAATTACAGCGAAGGCGATCCCCTTGGCACCATACCCATAGATTCAGTATTTACACCAATCAAAAAGGTGAGTTATCATGTAACGCCTGCAAGGGTAGGCTTTAGAACCGATTATGATAAACTTACAATGGAGATATGGACTAATGGGAGTATAAGCCCTCTTGATGCATTATCGCTTGCTGCTAAGATTATAAAAGAACAGATGAAGATATTTATACATTTCGATGAATTTGAGGATGAAAAGGAGGCCCTAGAAAAGGGCATAGAAAAACAGGAATTTAATGAAAACCTTTTCAGAAGCGTAGATGAGCTAGAGCTTTCGGTGAGAAGCGCCAACTGTCTCAAGAATGCAGATATTAAATATATAGGAGAACTTGTCCAAAAGACAGAGCAGGAGATACTGACAACAAAGAATTTTGGTAGAAAATCCTTAAACGAAATAAAAGAGATCCTCTCATGTATGGGGCTGCGATTGGGCATTAAACTCGACAATTTCCCTTCCCGAGAGGAATTGGATAAAATGTCTGTTAAAAGAAAAGATATATAATATGAGGTTACTATGAGGCATCTTAAAAGGGTAAAAAAGTTAAATAGAACAAAAAGCCACAGAGAGGCACTTTTAAAAAATCTTGCCATATCTCTTTTTGATCATGAACGTATTAAGACCACAAACACCAAGGCAATGGTGCTTAAAGGTGTGGCGGATAGGCTTATAACTCTGGCAAAAAAGAAGGATCTGCACTCTTTAAGGCGGGCATTCGCCTTTTTGAGAAATAAGGAGGTCGTCAAAAAATTATTCACTGATATTGGTGACCGCTATACCTCTGTTAATGGCGGTTATACAAGGGTTTTTAAAGTGGAAAGAAGAAAGGGTGACAATGCACCTATGTCAATCATTGAGCTTACACAAAAAAAAGAGATAGTAGACAAGAAGGAAAAGAAATAGTTTAATATGGGGACATATTTTTGGGGGATCGTTCAACGGCAGGACAACGGACTCTGACTCCGTGAATTGGGGTTCAAATCCCTATCCCCCAGCTTAATATAAATAAAGACCTTTGAAAAGGCCCAGAATTATAGGAACGATTATATACAATCAGCTCATCAACTAGACATATCAGACCTTGCAGACAAGACACATATTGAAATTGCCTTTTGATTTAATAATTAATCTTGCTGTCTTTTTCAGCAACCTTTCCCCAGGTATCTCTCAGGGATGCAATACGGTTAAATACTGGTCTTTGAGGTGTGGAATCCTTTGTGTCTATGGAGAAATATCCAAGCCTCTCAAATTGATGTCTACTACCAGGGAGTGCATCTTTAAGCCCGGCCTCTATATAACAGGGAAACAATACCTCTAAAGAGTTTGGGTTAAGATGTCCTATGAATGCATCCCCTGCGCCTGCTGGCTCAGGGATATTGAAGAGCCGGTCATAGAGCCTTACCTCTACAGATATTGCGTGTTCTGCCGATACCCAGTGGATTACGCCTTCTATTTTCCTTCCATCAGTAGGGGTTGTATCTTTTGTTGAAGGGTCATAGCTACAATGTATCTCAATAACCTTGCCTGTTTTTTCATCTTTTACTATTTTTTCAAATTTTATAACATAGGCATTTCTTAACCTTACCTCCCTTCCAGGACCTAGTCGTTTATATTTTCTCGGTGGATTTTCATTAAAGTCATCCTGTTCTATGTATATGACCTTTGAGAAGGGCACATCCCTTGTCCCCATGGATGGATTTTGAGGATGATTTGGGCATTTAATCTGTTCTGTCTTAGACTCAGGATAGTTATCAATTATAACCTTTAAGGGTCTGAGGACAGCCATTGCCCTGGGGCAACGTTCATTAAGATCATCCCTTACACATGACTCAAGGAGGGCTATATCAACAAGGTTATCATTTTTTGCAACCCCTATTTTTGTGCAGAATGCCCTTATTGCCTCTGGCGTGTAGCCTCTTCTTCTCATGCCAGCAATAGTGGGCATTCTAGGGTCATCCCAACCAGAGGTGTAGCCTTTCTCAACGAGTTCTATGAGTCTCCTTTTGCTGAGTATTGTGTAACTAAGATTAAGACGGGCAAATTCTATCTGTTTTGGCTTGTCACCTTCTATAAGCTCGTTTATAATCCAGTCATATAAAGGACGGTTGTTTTCAAATTCAAGGGTGCATATGGAGTGGGTAATCCCCTCGATGGCATCAGAGAGGCAGTGGGCAAAATCATACATGGGATAGATGACCCACTGTCTCTCTGTTCTATAATGTGGTGTCCTTTTTATCCTGTAAAGGACAGGGTCTCTCATGAGTATATTAGGAGATGACATGTCTATCTTTGCCCTTAGGACACGATCTCCGTCTTCAAACTCTCCTGACCTCATCCTTTCAAAGAGACTAAGATTTTCTTCAATAGAGCGGTTTCTGTAGGGGCTGTCCCTGCCGGGCTCTGTGAGCGTGCCCCTGTATTTCCTTATCTCCTCTGCATTAAGGTCACAGACATAGGCCTTTCCTTTTTTTATAAGCTGAATAGCAAACCCATAGAGCCTTTCAAAGTAATCAGAGGCAAAAAATAGCCTGTCCTGCCAGTCAAAGCCAAGCCACCGGACATCATTTATGATAGATTCTACATATTCCATTGATTCACCAGCGGGATCTGTATCATCCATCCGGAGATTGCAGGTGCCCTTATACTGTGTGGCTATCCCAAAATTGAGACATATTGATTTTGCGTGCCCTATGTGGAGATAACCATTAGGTTCAGGAGGGAAACGGGTCGCCACGCGACCATTGTTTTTATTTAATCTCAGATCCTCTTCTATTAGATCCCTTATAAAGTCACTTAAATTATGATTTTCTATTTTGGTCATCTTTAACCCCATTGTTATAGCAACCATAATTTAAATAACATAAGAATTAATATCTTTCAAGAAAGAGCTTTAATAAATACTGGAGAAATTTAAAAAGAGATTGTATTATATCCCAGAATTATAAAAAGAACAGGAGAAAAGATGAGCGGGATATTTGGTGTTGCTAAAAAAAAGGATTGTTCAGCTGATCTACTATATGGAACTGATTATCATTCCCATATGGGGACCGAATACGGTGGTATGGCTGTCTTCGGAAAGAGGCTTCATCGTCATATACATGACATAAGCAAATCCCAGTTTAAGTCTAAATTTTTTGAGGAGTACAAGGAGATGGAGGGGAACCTTGGGATAGGTGTCATAAGCGATAGGGATCCGCAACCTCTGACTATAAGCTCCAAATTTGGGACCTTTGCCATTGCCTCTACAGGTCTTGTGGAGAATACGAGCGAACTTGCCATAGAACTCCTTAACCAGGGAGAGACCTTTGGCGAGATGTCAAGAGAGGGTTTTAACTCTGTAGAACTTATAGCCAAGATCATAACCCATAAAGATACTGTAATAGAAGGTATTGAAAGTGTTTATAATAAGATTAGGGGATCTGCAACAATACTTTTAATGACAGAAAAAGGTATATATGCTGCCCGTGACCGTTATGGCAGGCTCCCCCTTGTAATAGGTGAATCAGAGGATGGATATGCGGTTGCCAATGAGACATGCTCATTTCTTAATCTTGGTTACAAGATAAAAAAATATATAGAACCTGGTGAGATAGTTTTTATAGGCAGGGATGGGATAGAAGAAAAGTATAAGGGGGGTAAACAGAATAAGATATGTTCATTTTTATGGATATATACTGGCTATCCCGCGTCAAGCTATGAGGGCATAGGCGTAGAGGTTGTCAGGGAGAGAAGCGGCAGATTGCTTGCAAAGAATGACAATGTGGAGGCAGATCTTACTGCAGGCGTCCCTGATTCAGGCGTAGGTCATGCCATAGGCTATGCTATGGAATCTGGTATACCCTATCGTAGACCCCTTGTAAAATATACACCTGGTTATGGAAGGAGTTATACGCCTCCTGCCCAGGAGATAAGGGATCTTGTGGCAAAAATGAAGCTTATCCCTGTAAAGGAGGTTATATGTGGTAATCGTATCGTTCTATGTGAGGATTCTATTGTAAGAGGCACCCAACTGAAGAATTATACGTTGAAAAAACTCTGGGAGTCAGGGGCAAGAGAGATTCATGTCCGACCTGCATGCCCGCCCCTTATGTTCCCCTGCAGATATGCCCTTTCCACACGTTCCATAGAAGAGCTTATCGCAAGGCGTGCAATCTGGTCCATTGAGGGGAGGGATATAGAGGATATAGGTGAATACCTCGATGACACAACTGAAAAATACAAGGCAATGGTGGACTGGATTGCCATGGAGCTTGGCGCATCAACACTTTGTTATCAGAAGATTAATGATATGGTAAATGCAATAGGTCTACCAAGGGATCAGCTTTGCCTGTATTGTTGGATAGGCCATGATTGATAAAACAGATGATGCCCATGGAAGCTGAAAGAAAGATTGCCGTGATAATACCTGCCTATAATGAGGAGCAGAGTATAGGTGATGTTGTTGCCAGCATTAGAAGATTAGGGACAGGTTATGATGCCATTGTAATCAATGATAATTCAACAGATAAGACAGCAGAGGTGGCGCGCAGGGCAGGGGCATTAGTTATTGAATTGCCCTGCAATCTTGGTATAGGCGGGGCAGTTCAGACTGGATATAAGTTTGCGAGGCAAAGAGGATATGATGCATGTATCCAGGTAGATGGCGATGGACAGCACCCTGCTGACCAAATACCAAGGTTAATACAGACACTATTTTATGAGGGATACGATGTGGTTATTGGCTCTAGGTTTGTTACTGATAGCAAATATGAGATATCCTTTATGAGGCTTCTGGGTATAAGGATTCTCTCCTTTTTCCTTAAGGTGACAACAGGTCTGGATATAAAGGACACAACCAGTGGTTTCAGGGCAATAAATAGAAAGGTTATGGAATTCTTTGCAGATGAGTATCCCCAGGATTATCCTGAACCTGAATCCCTTGTCTTTGTCCATAAAAAGGGTTATACGGTCAAAGAGATCCCTACAAGGATGAATAGCAGGATGTATGGAAAATCCTCGATAACACCTATTCTTTCAATATATTACATGATAAAGGTTATGCTTGCCATGTTTATTGATCTCTTTAAAAAATGATTAAAAAAGGAGAGTTGTTATGCTTCACATGCAATTAATTATAGGGCTTATAAGCATAGGGTTTTTTATTGTTACCTTTGAATTTATCAGAAAACGTTATCTGCGGGAAGAATACGCCATACTGTGGCTTCTCACATCCCTGGCAATAGCGCTTCTTAGTCTATGGCCCGGTTTGATTGAAATAATAAGCAGGATAACTGGTTTTTATTACATAACAGCCATATTGATTGTGATCTTTGTATTTCTCATTGCCATACTTATGCATTATTCCATTGTTATATCAAAGATGAAAGAGATGAATAAGGAGCTTGTTCAGCAATATGCCCTCCTTGAATATAAGGTCAGGGAATTGGAGGAAAAAAATAGTTTGCAATGAATGTCTGGCCTGATTGTATACCCTGCATATTGAAGATGTCTGTGGATATTGCCCGTAATACCTTTAAAAATGAAGAAGATGTAAGGGTCTTTTTTGAAAGGATTATGGCTATGAAACATTTTAAGGAAAACAGGTGGGACATAACACCTCCAGAACTTATAAAGGATATTTGGAGAATATTGGAGCATGCCACAGGGATAAAAGACCCCTTGGCTGAGAAAAAAAGATTACAGAATGATATTGCCATTAAGGTATATCCCTTTGCAAGAAAATCCATTAAAGACAGCGATGATCCCTTTGTTGAAGCCCTTAAATGGTCTATATCAGGCAATTTTATAGATATTATGGCAGAGGTGCATGATATTGCTATAGATGATATCCTTGCAAGGATCAACGGAACCAAGTTATCTGTCCAGGCCGTAGAAGAACTCAAAAAGAGGATTGAAAAAAGTAGAAACATAGTCTATCTCTGTGATAATTGTGGTGAGATAGTGTTTGACAGGCTCTTTGGCGAATGTTTAAGGGAACATTTCCAGGTGAAGATTATTTTTATTGTAAGGTCTGTCCCTGTTCTAAATGATGCGGTACTGGATGATGCAATCTATACTGGGCTTAACATGGTCGGCGAGATAACAAAAAATGGCATAAACGAGCCATTGCCTGGCTTTCTTATGAGCATGACATCCCGAGGTATGCTTAAATTAATGGAGGAGGCCGATCTTATAGTCTCAAAGGGGGGAGGGAATTTTGATACCCTTTCTGGGGAGGAGCCCTTAAGAGGCAAGATCTCCTTTCTGCTTCAGGCAAAATGCCAGCCCTATGTATCCATTTACAGGGTTAGGAAAGGTGATTTAATAATTAACAATGCTTAAAAAACAGGATGATATGAAAAAGATCAAGGTAGGCATAAGCAGGTGTCTCCTAGGTGAAAAAGTAAGATATGATGCCAGAGATAGTCATGATAGGTACCTGACTGATACCCTGGGAAGATATTTTGATTATATCCCTGTATGCCCTGAGGTGGAATATGGGCTCCCTGTTCCAAGGGAGCCAATGCGTCTTGTTGGTTCGCCTGAAAATCCTCGTCTTGTTACAATAAAGACAGGCGTAGATCATACCGAAGGCATGCTTAGATGGGCGGAAAAGAGGCTTAAAGAGTTAGAAGAAGAGGGATTATGCGGTTTTATATTTAAAAGTCGTTCCCCGAGTTCCGGTATGCAGGGTGTAACGATATATTCTCAAGGCAATATGCCGGATAAAAAAGGCACAGGGATATTTGCAGGGGCCTTTATGAGATACTTTCCCTTGGTGCCCGTTGAAGATGAGGAACGCCTCAATGACCAAGGTATAAGAGAGAATTTTATAGAGAGGGTCTTTGTCTATAGGAGATGGCGAAAATTTTTGAAGAAAAGAGGGGACTATGGAGGACTTGTGGCTTTTCATTCAGACCATAAATATCTGATAATGTCCCATAGCCCAAAACATCTCAGGGAACTGGGTAAGATTGTGGCTGCCCCAGGGTGTCTTGATGATGAAAGAAATGCTGTATATTTAGAGACCATGATGGGTTGCCTTAAGCTTACATCAACAAAAAAGAAGAATACTAACTGCCTTCATCATATTATGGGCTATTTTAAAAATAATTTGACAATGGATGAAAAGCAGAAACTCCTTGATGTTATAGAGGATTATCACAGGGGTATTGTCCCCCTGATGGTGCCTATTATTCTTCTAAGACACTATGCGAAAAAATATGATAGACCTTACCTGAGAAGACAGGTTTATCTAAATAACCACCCCGCGGAGCTGATGCCGAGAAACCATGTATAGAGGGGGATTAAGGCTTGAGTATTTGACATTAGAGGAGATTGCCCTTGAGGATAAGACTCTATGTCTTTCCTATCCCCTATCTGATGATGGATTAACAGAATCTATAAGAGACATAGGGATTATCCAACCACTAATAGTATGTGCACCTAAGCCCTATAAGGTGGTTACAGGTTTTAAAAGACTTGAATCAGCAAGGTCTTTAGGTTTAAAGGAATTGCCCTGCATAATAATAGCAGAGACAGAACAAAAAAATGCCATGCTTATGGCAGTCCATGACAATATCTCAAGGGGTTTTAATACAGTTGAAAAGGCCCATTGTATTCATAAGATGATGCAGATAGGCTTCTCTGAAGAAGAGATATACAATATAATGTCTATACTGGGTCTTGGTAGACATGATGCTGTTATGAAAAATCTCATAGGGGTCGCCTGCGCTGAGAAAAACCTAAAGGATTTTATAGTAAGATATAGACTATCCATGAAGAATATTTATTATCTTCTGTGGTTTAAGCCTGATGAGAGGGACTCGATAATAGGTTTCCTATCCTCTGTTTCTTTTACAGATAGTCTTCTGAGGGAGATATTACAGCTGCTCTGTTTAATCAGGATGAAAAAAGGCGGTCTGCCATTAGATGAATTAGATATGGCAGGGGATGCTATTGAAGCAAGAAAAATCCTCAAGAGACATGTTAATCCAGGCATTACCTTCCTTGAAGAGGAGTTTAAAAGGCTTAAGCAGATGTGCTCCTTTCCAAAAAATATCGATATAAAGATAGACCCTTTTTTTGAAAAAGAGTATATTGATATAACAATAAAGGCAAGGGATAGTGCCACCATAGAAGATGCACTAAGAAGGATCAGTAATGCCCTAAAAGATGGGTATGTGGAGGGTATTTTTGGCATTACGAAAAATAGAGATTACAGAGACAGGGATTGATGCAGTAAGAGACTGCCCAGGCACAAAGAACCATATCTGTTGTGGCTATAAAACTATTGATTTGGTTGAGGGATGTCTTCTATCATGCTCATACTGCATATTAAAATACTACCTTAAATCTGATACGATCAGGATAAATACCAATATTGACCATATCATATCACAGGTAGATAAGATTATTGAGAATGATAAGCGTCATATATGGAGATTCGGCACTGGAGAGCTCTCTGACAGCCTTGCCCTTGACAGGAGATATAGACTTAATATTCCGTTTATTGAATTTTTCGGTAATAAGAAGAAGGCATTGTTTGAATTGAAATCAAAATGGGCACAGATAGACCATCTCAGACCTTTTTTGAACAGATTCACGGTAGTATCCTTTTCCCTGGCACCTCAGCGTATCATAGAAATAGAAGAGAAGAGGTCAAGCCCCCTCTACAAAAGACTTAAGACGTTGAAGAAGGCACAGGATACCGGCTGCTTTGTGGGGCTGCACCTTGACCCTATTATTATCTATGAGGGCTTTGAAAAGGATTACTATTATCTTGTAGAGGACATAGGCAGGATACTTGACCTTGAAAGGGTCATATGGATAAGCCTTGGGCTTTTGAGATTCCCGGCAAAGATGCTTGATATATTCATAAAAGAAAAGAGAAAGAATTTACTATATGGCGAATTCATAAGGGGAGAGGATGGTAAATATAGATACCTCAAAAGCGAAAGGATAAGGGTTTATAGAATGCTCTATGATTTGTTAAAAAACAAGCACAGCGAACTCTTTATATACCTATGTATGGAAAGGGAGGATGTATGGAGAGAATCAACCGATTTAACAATAAATGATTCGGATGAATTGATAGGACTTTTTGATAAAAGAATAAGACATTTTTACGGAGGGGAACTATGAATTTCAAAGAAAAGGTTGTTTTTATAACAGGAGGGACAAGGGGCATAGGTAAGGCTATGGCAATGGCTTTCATGGAAGAAGGTGCAAGGGTTGGCGTAAACGGCAGAAACATGGATGCTATTGCAAGATTTGAGGATGAGTTTAAAGGCAGAGATACCCTTGCACTTAAGGCAGATATAGGGAATTATAATGAGATGGAGGCGGCAGCAGGGGCAGTAGTGAACAAGTGGGGAAGGGTGGATATACTGATAAATAATGCAGGCATAGTAAATCCCCTTATGCCAGCTGAGAAGATAAAAAAGGATGATTTTGAGAGGGTAATAGATATCAACCTTAAAGGGACATTTTATACCACCCAGATTTTTGGTAAAAAGATGATTGAGAATAGGTCAGGCAGGATCATAAGCATTGCATCACAGGTGGGATTCTTTGGTGAAAAGGGTTTTCTGCCCTATTCCATAAGTAAGTCATCGCTCATGTTAATGACCCGGTCTATTGCCCACGAATGGTCAAGATATGGTGTTACCGCATGTGCCGTTGCCCCTGGATTTATAAAAGGAGGGATGAACGAGGGGCTAATAAAGAAAGAGGCCTTTGTGGATTTTTTGTCAAAAAGAACCCCCGTGAACAGGATGGGCAGCGTTGAAGAGCTTGTTTCCCTTGTTCTATTTCTTGCATCTGAACAGGCCGTATATATCAACGGTGAAACTATTACATTCGATGGAGGAATGACCGGTTACACGCAGGAGCCTCTTTTGGATTTCATAATGAAGGGGAGGTAGATGGACATAATACCTTTTGTTCGGTTTACCCTTAATAGTCGATTCATAGGGAGATGGATAATGGGCGGTGTCATATTTTTCATCCCCTTTATTGATTTTTTCTCAATCGGCTATCTCTCAAGGGCATCGAGGACCATGATGACAGGTGGTATGGGTCTGCCTATATGGGATAGGAAGGCAGAGATCTGGATAGAGGGGCTTAAACAGCTCTTTGTATTTATCCTTTATGAGGCAGTCCCCTTTTTTCTGTTTTCGTTTGGCTTCTTTCTCACTGCCCTGCACCGCTTTACTGCATTTTTCGGAACTATAGTAACCTATCTTGGTTTTATAGCCCTATTAATCTTTTCGTTTTTTTTACCCTTTGCCTTTGCAGTATTTGCCGAGGAGATGGATTTCAGAAAGGCGCTGGAGTTTGAGAGGATTTTCAATGCTATAAAGGAGGTATTTTTCCACTATACAGTCGGGTATATAGCAATCCTTCTTTTGATAGGTTTATTTTATATCACAATCTTGAAGATACCTTATTTTATAGGCTTTTTCCTTTTCAGTATCCTTACTTACTACGTCTTTTTGATAGGGATATATTATTATGCCCAGCTATTTGTTAAGACCTCCCTTTCCTCAGTGAGGATAAGGGATAATGTTTAGCCAGCTCATAATTTGACATTAGTGAATATTTGTGATATTTAAAATTTTCAGATTTAGAATTCTTCATTATGGTGGGTGTAGCTCAATGGTTAGAGCATCAGGCTGTGGACCTGGGGGTTGAGGGTTCGAGACCCTTCACCCACCCCATGTAACTTGTTGAAATTATTATATTTGGTACCCTACAAACTCGTTTCTATTTCGTTTCTATTTTGGTTCTGACAAGTCTTAAAACCTTTCGGGAATTAACCGCAATAGAAAGGTTTGTAATCCTCATGTGAAGATAATTCTGGGTTGTCCGTATGTCGGAGTGCCCCATGAGTTCTTTTACTATGGCAATATCGATACCATTCTGTATAAGTTGACTGCCAAATGAATGCCTTGCTCCTTCATACAAGGTAATTTTAACCCCTGAGTATTTACGCCATATCTTCGTTAGTGTATTGGGTGTATAGTGTTTTTTAGTTGTAAGATTTATAAATAAAAACTCCCCTAAAGTTTTGCCTTTCATATTTTTTAGCACTATTTCAAAAGCTTTGTCTGATAGCGGTATGATCCTCTTTCTTTTTTCTTTGTTTGTATTTCTCAGTTTATTTCCAACAAAACCTTTTTCAATTCTTGCAATTCTATTTTTTAGATCAAAGTCATTTACTATAAGAGCGCAAACCTCGTTTGGTCGTAAACCTGTTTCCATGAGAAATTCAATAATATCTCTGTGTCTTCCTGGGATTCTTTGCAAAATTTCTTCCTGTGTATCAATATCAATTGAAGTTCTATTATTGCTAATATCGCCCTTAATTTTTGGAAAAACTGGCAATTCTTTGATAACCCCACGTTCCTTCAACCAGCAAAAAAAGTTATGTAAAGCAATCATTATGTTTTTTCTGGTTTTAATTTTGATCACATGAAGCGTATCCTTAAAGTTCGTTAGATGTTCAAGAGTAATTTCCTTGACATCCATACCTTGAAAGAAAAAATAGTAATTTCTAATATAGCCTCTGTACTGCCGGACTGTCCCCGGCGATAATTCGGTCATGGATTCCTGTTTTTCTTTTTCAGCAAACCATTTCTCGATCTGTACTTCAAATTTTCTTTCTGCGATAGCTTCATCTGAAAAACTTAACGGGTTGAAAGTTTTTGACTTTATAGCAGATGATATGTCAATAAGTTTTTTCAGGGCTTTTTCATAAGTAAGAATATCACTATCATTATCACGTCTGTACTCATAATGCTTTCCATGCCAGTATACATTGACCAAGCATTTATAGTTCCCGCACTCGCAAACCCCTTTGTCCATCTTTTTCCTGCACTTAGTGCATAATACTACCCCTCTCATGATAAGCCCTCCTTGTCGTAGTAGATCTTGTGACAAAGAGAGAGTATCAATAGTTTTTGGATATGTCAATTTCATAGTACAATTATGTATTACTTTTTAAATTCATATAATCTCCACCAGTAAGATTAATTTTTTTAGCCTGCACCAGCGCTAGCTGAGGATCTTATCCTTGAGAGGGTAGTGAGTATCATATTTGTTATGGTTCGAGTTCTTTTACTTTTTAGTTATAACCTTGGTATTTATGCTTATGAAATAATTACTTTCAAAACTAATACAGGCAGAAAAAAACAAAATGAAGGTTACTGCATTAAAGAAAAAATGAAAAAGAGATTTCTTGTAGATAAAATAATAGAATAAGCAATTATAGACAAGGTTAAATACACCAAAAGTATGTATGATTGGTTTGTCTTTAGAGTCCCTCCCATCACTATATGGATAGAAAGGGTTATACGATCTTATTACAGTAAGAGATGGTTAAACTATTTTTATAGAGGTCAAAACATCAATAGGGAAACAAACAAAGGAGTAGAGGATGTTTGAAGCTAAGATAAAAAATGCTGGTGGAATATATATACTTGCACGAGGTCTTAAAGATATGAGCATCTTTTAAATAAAAATATCCAAATAGGAAAAACAGATGGAGAAAGAAGAGATAAATACAGAGAATACACAACAAGATAAAGCAATCTGTTATGTTTGCGGCATAAAACTACCAAAAAAAGAGATGGTTAATTGCGGTAAAGAAATTTATCGTTGTAAATCTCATAAAGTTCAGGCGATTCTTAAGGTTAAAAAACCTATACAGTGAAGTCTCTCCAGTTTTGACACTCCCACCCCCTGAAGGGGATAAAATTCTCAGGCCCAGAATCCCAAAGGTTTATCCATGGGGGTATGCCAATTTCTAAAGCAAATAAGAATTTTTTAGATATATATTAAAATTAAGGTAAGCCTTAGGCTTAACCTGAAGGTTTCGCCTAAGGCTCAAGAGGGAGGGTATATGAGAGAGATGTGTCTGAAAAACTTATGATAAACCAAGAATAATATTCATTGTAACTCTTGAGGTTTCTATGAGAAGGTTTAATTCTTTCTCAAATACTGGGATCATCGTCTTTTTGATTTTATTTACCGTTTCAATATCCAATGATATAAGACTACCCATATTTACAATAATATCCTGATATGCAGAAATTTTTTTTCTTAAATTAACCATTTCGTTGATTAGAATTTTAAAAGTATCCAAAGTTTTTGCTTGCTCTAAAAATTTCATCAAACTCGTTTTTGTATATTCTTCTGCTTTTTTTGCATTTTCCTCTGATTGTTTAAATAGTTCTAAGTCTTTTTTTAGCCTTTTTATTTCTTCTTGAAGGGGAGTAAATTGTCTTTTTAATTCCTCTCTCTCTTTTGAGTGTTTTTCTGCTATTTTTCTATACTCTTCTACTTCTTTAGCCAATTCTTTTTCGAGTTTTTCTTTATATTCTTTTTCAAGCTTTTTTTTGTATTCATCTAGCTTTATACTAAATTCGTTATCTGAGTATTCAGTTTTTAGTTGTTTTTCTAGCTTTTGCTTCTCTTGTTCTAGTTTTATTTTTACCATTTTATTTATTTCTTCTTTTTTTGCGTTTTTAATTTCATTAAGCCGTTCAATTTCTTCCTCCATTTTTTCTAATTTCATCATAAGCTCAAATATTTCTTGATCTTTTTCTTTAATCTGCTTGGTAACATCTTGTATTTTTTCTTTATTTTGTTTGGTTTGTTCTTCAATTTCATATGCCTCATTGACATATTTTACTGGAAGAGCATTATAAAATTTTCTTTGTTGTTCTTTAGGTAATTTTAAAAGAGCTTTTTTAAATTCTTCAGGTATTATATTCTCAAGATGTTCAAGTTCAGGGATTAAGCTATATTTAGATTTAAATTCTTCTTTTTCTATTTCTTTTTTTTCTTCATATGCAATAATTTCTTCTAAATTAAGATGCCTACGATAAAGGTTGACATCATATTTTGCTCCTAAAACTGTTTCTTCATCTTCGATATATTGGCATGGCACTTCTGAAAAACCAAGTTTTTTAGCCGCTCTTAACCGTTGGTGCCCTTGTATGAGCTTGTAATTTCCATTTTCCTTTGAAACAAGAAGCGGTTCGAGAATGCCATATTTTTCAATGCTATCAACCAGTTTTTCAAACAGTTCACCATCAAGATCTTCAAATTTGTTTTCTTCTGGAACGATTTTTTCGATTGGTAGATAAAATGTTTCCATGATCAAAACCTCCTTAGTTAAATTTTTTTTCTATCTATATCTGAAATCAATTATCATACATGGCACTTTAAGCCCAAGTTTGTATGCTATTATATATCTTTGAAAACCATGTAAAAGTTCATAGCTGTCAGGATTATCAATGTATCATTTCTTTATATATTTTTTAAAATTGAAACAGCTCTTTTTTTATTTTTTATAATTTTTCTCTAAAATTGATACATTTGTGTATCATTTCTTTATATTCCTTAAAAAATTAAATAAATTTTCTTTATTTTTTTATGTTTTTTAAAAAATTGATACATTTTTGTATCATTTCTTTATATATTTTTTAAAATTGAAACAGCTCTTTTTTTATTTTTTATAATTTTTCTCTAAAATTGATACATTTGTGTTAAATTCATATTTTATATTTTGTAAATGGTTTTATTTTCAAAATTTTTAAATGTTTTAGTAATTTTTTCATTAGTTTTTGTGGGATATCAATCTCCATTTCAAATTTATTGTTTTCTTCTTTAAGTAAATTACTAAAAATTCCTTCATCTATTATTTTTTGTTCATGCATATTTGAAAGTTGTGATTTTGTTACAATTAGACTTAATAATTCTTTTTTTTGTTTTTTGTATCTATTTTCTATTATTTTTTTTATTATTATTGGATTAGTTATCCAAATTAATAAACTATAAAATCCATGTTTTGTCTGTTTTTTACTAAATGTAACATAGAATTTTTTTTCTTTAATTTTTTTTCTGATAGTATTTTCATGTACATTTAATGCTTTTGCGCATTCCTTGATTGTTGCCCATATACCTTCTCCTTCTTTTTCCATTTGCTCTGCTTGTTCTTTACCGATATAGTTATATCTTGAGAGAGATAAGAGCTTTTTAGAATGTTTAAAAAAATCTTCATTCTCTTCATTGGAATTTTTATTATTAAACTCAGTCATATCAAACTCCTTTTGTTATTATAATATACTAATTGTAATTTGTCAATATAATAAACAAAAATATTTTGTAAAATAAAATACACTTTAAAAATTTCACTATTGATTTAGTTGATTAATGTAACTATACTTACATATTGAGATAGGTGTTATATCCTATTAACAAAAATACAAAAATTCACGACAATAATATGATGAACTTATTTGAAGAAATTATATATGCCCTCATAGGCAAACAGATTAGACAATACCGTGAAAAAAAAGACCTAACACAGGAGAAACTTGCAAGCGATATTGGGGTATCTAGGGCCTCAATCGCAAATTACGAAAGCGGAAAGCAAGCAATTTATATCTCTGACCTTTATAAAATAGCTAATTCTCTTGAGGTTGAGGTCGCCGATTTATTACCCAAAACAACAGAAATTGCAAAAAAGTCTTCCCTTGAAGCATTACTTCAAAACGATAACAATCTAAAAGAAGAGGAAAAAAGGGCAGTTAGAGATTTTATGAAAAAAGTAGAGCAAAGGGAGGGGAGAACATAAAAGGAAAGGCTTTTGCTCGTAGGCAAGCAAAGAAGTTACTTTCTACTTTACCTGTAAGGGATGATATTTCTATTTGCCAGGATCCTTCTGTAAATTTGCGAGAGATAGCAAATCAATTGAATATTACTATTATACCATATCCATTTCCAAATGATATTTCAGGTGTGTTCTTTAAAAAAGATGGTAAACTATTCATAGGAGTGAATGAGAGTGATTCAGAATATAGACAAAGATTTACTATAGCACATGAAATAGGACATTGTATTCTCCACCCTACAGAATTACTCCACTACGATCGACAGGAAATCGTTCATTTTAGGGCAAAAAACCTTGCTACTCCGGCAGAGGTAGAAGCAAACTATTTTGCTGCAGAGCTGTTAATGCCAGAAGAGCGCATATTAATATGCGTAAATAATGGGATAAGGTCAATTAGTGAACTGGCAAACAGGTTCAAGGTTAGTGAGGAAGCCATGGAATATCGCCTTATAAATCTTGGGCTTTTGTAAATTATAATAAAATAGAAACGCAAGGCAAAAATAGGTATTGACTAATCTTATCCTTATATACCTTAAGCACCTCTTCAATCTTTATGCGCCTTTTGCAGCTCCTTTCTTATGTATGCACATTACGATCTATTTGAACACTAAATACTATCTTTACTAACGGGCCCTTCATTATTGTCTCCTTCGAGTAAGGTACTCCCCATTGTCAAGACAAAAATTAGCCTTGTATTTGGTGGATAGCCTGTATACCTCTCAAACATAGTTTATCTTCCTCATGGTATTACAATACACCTCATGGGGTGTTTTATA
>JGI12104J13512_1000697_pt1 | contig 29150 bp, 28 predicted proteins | sample TerdegcTABiofilm_FD_13512 | JGI IMG/M metagenome (IMG submission 13512)
AAAAGTGCGAGCCGTTATGAACCTGGTGGCGATGTATGAAGACGGAGAGCCACTGCACGAGTACATACGCCACGACCGCGACAATAAGCGATACGTCTTGTGCGCGGAGGGGCTCAAGGCGTACTCCATCCCGTTTGAACCGTCGCTATCGCTGCGAGACGCGATGTATCGCTGTCTCGTAAGGCTGTTTAACGAGGAGCTGAGCGAAAAGCCCGTCGTTGTCTTCCGAGGAATTGAAGAGGGGAAGGTGAAATCCGTCCTCCAGCCGTGCGGGCTCCTCGCCGCAATTTGGCTACAGCTCTCACAGAGCTTTTTCGGAGACGGTCCGGAGGAAATTATTGTTCGCCGCTGCTTTATTACAGGGAAATACTACCCGATTGCAGAGCTTTCGCGCAGATACAAAGGTCCACACGCGGGGAAGTTCTACGATAGGAGGATGTGGCATCGGTTTCTCCAGCAAGAGAGAACCCGCGAAAAGGCACGAGCAGAGGGAAGAGAGGTGACAAAAAACAGGAAGGATAAAACGAGGTTCGTCGTGAGCGACATCTGATGAAGATACTGCGATCTTTCGGAACACGAAAAAAGCGCCCCTCTCGGAGCGCTACGGAAAACTTGACAATTGCCCTAGAGTTTCGGAAACCGCCGAAGTGGTTCAAAAAACCTTGGCAGGAGCACAAAAAAAGGGCTCCCTCATCGGGAACCCAGTGGTTGCAACGATTTTCTTTTTTACCAACGACCCCCTGCTTGTAAGGCAGGTGCTCTTCCGCTGAGCTATCCGCCCCCATGCCCACCGACGCGAGGCATAGTATATCGAGCTGCGGCAGGGATGTCAACACCTTTGCGACAAATTTTCCGTCCGGTGTTCCTCGACGATGCGCTTGTAGAGCCGGGCCGAGTCCTTGGGTATGCGGCGCTGGGTGAGATAGTCCGTGTAGTAGAGCCCGAAGCGCTTGGCGAAGCCGAAGGTCCACTCGAAGTTGTCGTAAACGGACCAGGCATAATATCCCCGGACGTCCACACCCTGCTTCACCGCCTCGATCACGGCGTCGAGATGGTCCACCAGGAATCCCCCTCCGGAACGTCGTTCCAGGCGGAACCGTTCTCGGTGATGTAGAAGGTTTCGATGGCGTACTCGTCCCGAAGGCGCAGAAGGAGTTCCGTGAGCCCCGAGGGAACGATGCACCAGCCCATGGCGGTACGTGGCCCCGCCGGGGCGTCCACGAGACGCAGGGGAATCGGCCTCGTCGGGTCCGCCACGACGTAGCTGGGGAAGTAGTAGTTCAGGCCGAAGAAGTCGGGCTTGCCCCGCACGGGATCGAGGTCGCCTTCCCGAATTTCGGGCATGCTCTCGGGAACATGGCGGTAGAGGCTTTCGGGATAGCGCCCCCGGAAGAGGGGATCGAGAAAGAGGCGGTCCTCCCAGTCCATGAGCAGTTCCGCGGCAACGCGATCCTCGGGACGGTCCGTGGCGGGCAGGGCGAGGGTGGTGTTCATGACGATCCCCGCCTTTGCTCCGGGTGCGTAGGCCCGAATGCGGTCCATGGCGAGGACGTGGGCACGGTTGAGCGTGTGGGCGGCATGGTGAGTGAGCCGAAGGTTTTTTCTCCCCGGTGCCTGGCTGCCGTTGTAGTAGCCGTTGAAACAGATGCAATAGGGTTCGTTGAAGGTCACGATCAGGGGAAGCCGGTCACCGAGACGGCGGAGCACCGTCTCTGCGTAGTCGGCGAAGTGGTCCGCCACGTCCCGCTCGGGCCATCCGCCGCGGTCCTCCAGTTCTTGGGGAAGGTCCCAGTGGTAGAGGGTGCACATGGGAACGAGCCCTCGCCGAAGGATTCCGTCCACCAGGCGGTCATAGAAATCGAGCCCCCGCGGTTCGACCGCGCCGCATCCCCTGGGGAAAATGCGCGGCCAGGCCACGGAGAAACGGTAGGAAGCGATACCCAGTTCCTTCATGAGGTCCAGGTCTTCCTCCCAGCGATGGTAGTGATCGCACGCCACGTCTCCGTTGTGAGCCTCGTAGACCTTGCCGGGGGTGCGGCAATAGGTGTCCCAGATGGAACACCCCCGACCGTTGGCCCAGACGGCTCCCTCGATCTGGTAGGCCGCGGTGGCCACGCCCCAGAGAAAGTCCTTCGGCAGGGCCTTCAGGTCCAGCGAATGGTGCGTCATGGTCGTCCTCCTTCGTTTTTCGATGGGGTTCTCCCCGGTGCTGGGGTTTTCTCCGGCGACGCTCAGCGTCGCTTGTGTTTGCTCATGTCGTAGATCACGGCACCGACGATGATGCATCCCTTGACCACCTGCTGCAGGTAGGGGGAGACACCGAGAAGGATAAGGCCGTTCTCCACTACGGCGAGAATCATGATGCCCGCGACCATGCCGCTCACGGTGCCGAGGCCGCCGCTGTGACTGATGCCGCCCACGGTGACCGCGGCGATGGCGTCAAGTTCGTACATGTTACCGTAGGTGGCGTTGCCCGCGGCGGTGCGGGCGGCCATGAGCATGCCCCCGAACGCGGCGAGGAAGGCCGCGATGGTGTAGACCGCCACGAGGTTCAGCTCCACCGAGACCCCGGAGACGCGGGCGGCGTTCTCGTTGCCGCCGATGGCGTAGATGTTCTTGCCGAAGGCGGTGTGATTGAGTATCACCCAGACTGCTCCAGCGGCGACGAGAAAGTAGATCGCCAAAAGGGGCACGGGGCCGACCATGGCACGCCCCAGAATCATGAAGTCCTCCCGGAGCTGGCTCACGGGAAAGCCCTTGGTGTACATGAGCGCCAGCCCCCGGGCCACGGTCATCGCCCCCAGGGTTGCGATGAAGGGGGGGATCTTCGTGTAGGCCACGAAGGCGCCGTTGCAGGCACCGATGACAACTCCCACCAGCGAGGCAAGGACCACCGCGACGAACACGGGGGGCATGCCGAACTTGCTCACCTCGGGATTCTGGGCGAAACTGGCCGCCACTACCGAAGCGAGGGCCACCACGGATCCGGAGGAAAGATCGATTCCCCTGGAGATGATGACCATGCCGACCCCTAGGGCGATGAGTCCCTTGATGGACCAGGAGGTGAGCATGCTCATGGCGTTGGGCACCGTGAAAAATCCTTCCGTCGCGATCGAGAAGAAGAGCACCAGCAGGACGAGCACGAGATAGAGGGAGTATTTGTTGAGAATCTGCACGAGTCTGTTTTTCATGAGGATTCCCCTTTTCGTCACACCGCGGTGGCGTATTTCATGACCAGTTCCTGAGAGGCGTCCTTCCGCTCCAGAATGGCGGTCTGTCTGCCTTCGTGCATGACCACGATACGGTCGCTCATGCCCAGAATCTCCGGCAGCTCCGAGGAGACGAGGAGGATGGAGTTCCCCTCCGCGGCAAGCTCGGAGATGATCGCATGGATTTCCGCCTTGGCTCCCACGTCGATGCCGCGGGTGGGTTCGTCGAGGATGAGGATGTCCGGCCGGGTGAGGAGCCACCGGGCCACGAGAACCTTCTGCTGATTGCCTCCACTCAGGTTCTGGATGCGGGTCTCGTAGCTCGGAGTGCGGGTGCGGAGGCGTTCGTTGTATTCCCTGGTGTCGGTGCGAATGCGAGCAAAATCAAGCAGCCGCAGCGGTTTTTTCACGTAGGAAAGCAGATTGGCGATGATGGTGTTGTCCGTCACGCTTCCCACGCCGATGATACCTGTGCTGCGTCGATCCTCGGTGAGAAAGGCGAGCCCCGCCCGCTTGGCGTCCCGTGGACTGCGGATGCGGATCTCCCCGCCGTCGATGAGAACGCGTCCCGACGAGATGGGACGAAGGCCGAAGAGGGTCTCCATGAGTTCGGTCCGTCCTGCTCCCACAAGCCCCGCGAAGCCGAGGATCTCACCCCTGCGGAGATCGAAGGTGACGTTCTCGAAGGCACCCGGAGAGGAAAGCCCCTCCACTCGAAGACGCACGTCCCCGAGAGGGACGTCCTGCTTGGGGAAAAGGCTCGTGAGTTCCCGTCCCACCATCATACGGATGAGTTCCTCGATGGTGAGGGAAGCCACGTCCCGCTCCCCCACGAACTTGCCGTCCCGAAGGACCGTGACCTCGTCGCAGATGCGAAAGATCTCTTCCATCTTGTGGGAGATGTAGATGATCGCCACGCCCTGGGACCGAAGACGCCGGATGATCTTGAAGAGCTGGGCGATCTCGGTTTCCGTGAGGGACGAGGTGGGTTCGTCCATGATGAGCAGCTCCGAGTTGTAGGAGACTGCCTTGGCAATCTCCATCATCTGCATTTTCGCCACGGTGAGATTGCCCGCCCTCTCGCGGGGATCGAGGTTCAGCTCCAGATCCTCGAAGATGGCCCTGGTACGCACGTGCATCGCCTCGGCATCCACGAAGGAAAGCGGCCCGAAGCGCCGCCTTGGAAACCTGCCGAGCCAGATGTTCTCCATGACGGGGCGCTCCGCCACGGGATTGAGTTCCTGATGGATCATGGCGATTCCCTTTGCGAGCGCCACGGAGGGATGGGGGATGCGCAGCTCCTCTCCCTTGAAGAGGATACGCCCCGAATCCGGGCGGTAGAGGCCGAGAAGACACTTCATCAGGGTGGATTTTCCCGCGCCGTTCTCCCCCATCACGGCGTGGACATGTCCCGGGCGGACACGGAGGCTCACGCCGTCCAGGGCCTGGACGCCGGGAAATGCCTTGGAAAGATTCTCCACTTCCAGAGTGTAGTCGCTCACGGCTGACACCTCCTTGCCTTCGCTCCGTCGTCACGCTGACGCAGACGGAATTGCAAATACGAAGCGGTGCGCGGAGGACGGGCGAAGCCGTCCCCCGCACACCGAGCACCGGGCAACTCGAAGGATTACAGGTCTTCCTTGGTGACCTTCCGGAAGGGAATGCTCGTCTCCGGGGGAAGCTCCTTGCCGGCCATCAGGTCGAGCTGGAGAAGCACAAGGGTGCGCCCCAGCTTGTCCGCGTCCTGCAGAACCGTGCCCATCATCTCGCCCTTCTTGACGGAGGCCTGTCCGTCCGGAGTGGCATCCACACCGACGACGGGCACGCTTTCGAGCTTGCCCGCGGCGCGGAGCGCCTCGATGACTCCCAGGGCCATTTCGTCGTTATTGCAGATCACCACGTCGAAGTTCTTCGCCACGATGGTCTGCATTTTGTTCTGTGCTTCGGCGCGGGACCACATGGCGGTGTCCTCGTAGACCGCTTCGAGCTTGTAGCCCAGATCCTCAAGCCCCTTCTTCACGCCCGCGGTTCGTTTCACCGTGGCCTCGTGGCCGGGCTCACCCATGAAGAGTACGTACTTGAGACCGCCCTTCTTGTCCACGCCCTTCGCCTTGAAGTAGGCATCGATCATCTCCGCCTGAATGGGACCCACGACGGATTCGTCGGAACCCACGTAGAAGGTGTTTTTGCCGTCGATGTACTTGTCCTCGGGGCGCTTGTTGAAGAGGATGAGTTTTCTCCCCTTGGCCGCGTCGATGATGGCCGGGGCGGAGGTGGCGTCCACGGGGTTGATGACGAGCACCTGGGCCCCCTGGGCGACGAACTGCTCGATCTGGCTGAGCTGCCGGTTCTGGTCCTTCTGAGCGTCCGCGGGAACGGTGGGAAGCCCCTGTTCCTTGGCCTCCGCCTCGATGGCGTTCCGCACAAGGGAGATGAACATGTCGCTGTTGTCGTACAGGGAATAGTAGACCTTCTTTGCCGCGTCGTCGGCGGCGAACGCCGACGCACCGAGCAGAACCGCCGCGAGAAGACCGACTGCAACGATCAGAAAAGAACGTCTCATTTCGGAAACACCCTCCTCACATGGTCATCGGAATTTCCCGACCCTTGCTCCCGCACCCTCTCTGCGCACTTTCCTGCGCTCAACGGCTCTTCGGGAGCGGAAGAAACGCTTCGTCAACGGAGTTTCGCGAGTCCCTGCGGAATCTTCAGGCTATTCCATCCTCTCCGTGGCGGATGTCCCCCCTTTCAACGCGGCTTCGTGCGACGTCTCCGCGTCCGTGCAGCACATCCCATCGCACCGGGCCTTCCAGGCGGCCAGAAAGCGCCGCCATCCCCGCAGTCCCTCCTCGTCGGGCTTGAAGACACCGCAGTCCTCCAGCCCCTCCGCAAAAATCCGGGCCACGTCGCGCCGAAGGATCGTCCAGGCGCCGGTCCGGTCCGCAACCCGACCAACCCGGGCGAGAAGGTCCTTCGCCCAGGCACGATGCGGAAAATCATCGGCCAGGGAAGCCAAGGGCAATTCCCCGCACAGCAGGGAGACCATTCTGTCCAACCCCGCCTCGAGACGAGGTGGCAGAATCGCCAGCCCCATGACTTCGATGAGTCCGATGTTCTCCTTCTTGATATGGTGTTTGTCCGCATGAACATGAAAGATACCGTCAGGGTGCGTTTCGTCGCAGCGGTTGTTCCGCAGCACCAGGTCCAGCTCGAACGCCTCATTCCTGCGCCTTCCGATAACGGTGATCGTGTTGTGGCGCTCCCGCTTTCCATTCCACAGCCCCTCGGCGAGAATCCCACGCTCCGGGTCCTCATAGTCGCGCCAGGCCCGGAGCAACGAGCTTCCCAGTCGAACAAGTTCCTCCGAGTCGCGCCCCCGAAGCCGCAGGGTGGAAAGAGGCCAGTGGAGAATTTCCGCGGCAATCTCCCCAAGACGCCACTGTTCCAGGACGGAGGCCGTCTCGATGGGAAAGTGCCAGACACCTCCCTGGAAGTGATCATGGCTGAGGATGGATCCGCCCACGATAGGGAGATCCGCGTTGGAGCCGAGGAACATGTGCGGAAAACGCTGGAGGAAGGCGAGAATACGCTCGAAGGTGTCCTCGTCGATACGCATGGGGCGATGTTCTTCCGAGAGGAGAATACAGTGCTGCGGATAGTAGACGTAGGGTGAGAACTGCAAAAACCATCGCTCTCCCGCCAGGTCCAGGGGGATCAGCCGATGGTTGCTCCGCTCGGGAAAACCGGGACGTCCTGCATAGCCCACGTTCTCCACGCAGAGGACACACCGGGGGTAACCTCCCGCGGCAGATCGTTCCCCCGCGGCACGAATGTCCCGGGGATCTTTTTCCGGCTTGGAGCGGTTGATGGTGATCTGTAGTTCACCGTAGCGCGTGGGCGCGGTCCACGTGAGATCCCGAGCAGCCAGATCCGCACGGACGTAACGCGTATTCTGGGAAAAGCGGTAGAACCAGTCCACCGCCGCCCGGGCCCCCTCCAGATCGAATCGGCGCCGGAAGGCCTCCACCACTTCCGACGGACGGGGAGTAAGGTACCCCATGACACGGCTCACGAACTTCTCCGGCGGCAAATCCAGATGGTGCAGCTTTCGTCCAAGGGCGAACCGACGGAGAAGTTCGATGTTCTCCAGGACATCCAAGTCCGAAAGATCCGCCGCATCGCCCCCGTCGGGCTCGTCGAGACCGAAGAGGGCGAAAAGGGCATTCGTCGTGGCCAGGTCGTCCAGCTCGCCCAGAAGACCGCAGGACTTCCCCGCGGCCACCAGAGCGCGGATGGCCTGCGTCGCGTCGGCGGTGGAAACGGCCTCGGAAGTGTTCCGGAGGGAGTCGATTCCGTCCTCGACGCTCACGAAAAACCTACCCCCACCGTTTTCCGTGCCATCGCCAGGCCGTTTCCACGATGGCATCCAGAGCCGTGTAGCGAGGTTCCCATCCCAGATCCTCCCGGATGCGCGCCGAAGAAGCCACCAGGCGTGCCGGGTCGCCGGGGCGGCGTGCTCCCTTTTCCACGGGGATGCTCTTTCCCGTGACGCGGCGGCAGGCTTCGAGCACCTCCAGAACAGAGAACCCCCTGCCGTTTCCGAGATTGTAGACACTGCTCCTTCGGCCCGAACGAAGGGCGTTCAGGGCCAGGAGATGTGCTTCCACAAGGTCCATGACGTGCACATAATCCCGGATGCAGGTTCCGTCAGGGGTGTCGTAGTCGTCGCCGAAGATGGTGACGGAGGGACGTCGCCCCATGGCCGCATCGAGAACCAGGGGGATGAGGTGTGTCTCCGGGTCGTGGGCTTCGCCGATGCTTCCGTCCGGGGCGGCCCCGCAGGCGTTGAAATAGCGCAGCGCACTCCAGCGGAGATCGTGGGCGACTGAAGCCCAGTGAAGCAGGCGCTCCACCGCCAGTTTCGTCTCACCGTAGGGATTCGTAGGACGCTTGGGCGCGTCCTCCGGAATGGGCACCAGTTCAGGCTCGCCGTACACTGCCGCCGAGGAGGAAAAGACAAGGTTTTCCACACCATGGCGCACCATGGCCTGAAGAAGCCGCAACACACCCTGGAGATTGTTGTCGTAATAGGCGAGCGGATCGCGCATGCTCTCCCCCACCTGAATGAACGCGGCGAAATGAAACACCGCGTCCACGCTGTGTTCCCGGAAGAGGCGCCCCAGCAACGTCGTATCCCGCACGTCGCCGTGCACGAACGGAACGGAGGGGGGAACAAAATCTCGATGCCCAGCGGAAAGATCGTCCAGAACGAGAACATCCTCGCCTCGCTCCAGAAGGCAACGGACCATGTGACTGCCGATATAGCCCGCACCGCCACAGACGAGAACCGCCATGATGCATTCCTCCTGACGTGACCAAAAACATGAAACAGAGAGGCCCGAAAGGAAAACTCTCCTGGGGAAATGTCAACAAAAACGACATTCCTTCCGCTGCCCTACCCAGGAAAATTCTCTTTTTCTTAATAAAAACACCGCGAAAGATCCCGGATCGTCACTCTTTTTCAAAACAAAATCCCATCTTCATATCATAAACACCCAAACCACTCGCTCATGCCTTCATGATCGGCAAAAGCGTAACGTCCTCTTCAAAATCTGTCAAGGATACGGGTCGGGCGTAGCGGAAACAGAATGTTACCGGGGGAAGAAAAACGTTTCTTTATTGTGAGAAAACGTCACTTTTCGGGACACGGCGAACTTGAGAGACCTTCCGAAAGTGGCACGAGGAAATCACGGCTGGAGACAGTCTGTATCGGGAAAGAGAAAAACATCGCGGGAACCCCAGGCAGAACAGCGGCAACGCTCGCGGAAGTTCGAAAGTGACATGCCACGTCACATTGATTGAAGAAAGAGAAGCACTGGCCAGGCTTTCCGGCAGAGTCGATGTTTCCGCCGTCCGGACCAGCCAGTGGGTAAACCGGCTTTTCAAGAAAAATCGAACTCCGCCGGCGCAACAAAATCCAGCGCCGGCGTCTGAGATGGCAGCGAGCTCTTTTCAATTGCGAGCATTCCCCAAAATCGGCCCGGGAAAACACCGCACTCCGCTGTGCAAGGAGCCGAAACGCTTCGATCCGCGTTTTTTTCTACGCCGCGTCGTTTTTCACAACCCCACACCGCTGATCGATGACGAACTCCCTGGGTCGAGTGCCACCCGGAAGGCGGACAGAATCACCCTTCGACAGGATCCTTCGTCGTTTTTCCACCTCATCCGGGTTTTCCGGTTCCCGCCCCGGCTCAGCGATATCCTCACTTAAAGAGGAGATCGGGAAGCCAGGTGACGATCTTCGGGAAGATGATGCACAGGGCAAGGCAGACCAGCTGGGTCGCCACGAAGGGCACGATGGAGCGGTAAATGTCGTTCATGGTGACTTCCTTGGGAGCGATCCCCTTCATCATGAACAGCATGGTGCCGAAGGGCGGCGTCAGGTATCCCGTCTGCGTGTTGACGGCGTAGAGAACACCCAGCCAGAGAGGATCAAAGCCGTACAACGGAAGGATCGGAAGAAGAATGGGAAGGGTGATCATCAGAATGCTCCACGCATCGATGACGAGCCCGAGAAGGAACCAGACGACCTGTATGGCGATCAGCATGGTCCACCAGCCGATTTCATAGGTCTCGACCAGCCGAATAACCATCCGCGAGGCACCCAAACCCATGTAGACGGCCGCAAATGCCTGGGCGGCGAAAAGAATCCACATCATGAAGCCCTGTACCTTTATGGTGGTATAGGCCACGCTTTTGAGCAGCTCCCAGTTCAACCGTCTGTGGATGGCACTGCACACGAAAGCGCCGAACGCACCCACGGCCGCCGCCTCGGTGGGCGTGGCGATACCCGAATAGATGGAACCCAAAACGGCGGTGATCAGGAGAAGTGGAAGAATGACTCCCTTCAGCGAAGCCACCTTGGCTCCCCAGTCGGATCGCTCCTCCAGAGGAATAGGCGGCCCCAACTCAGGATTCATGTGGCATTTGATCAGTATGTACCCGATGATCAGCAGCGAGCACAGCATTCCCGCGCCCATTCCTCCGGCGAAGAGGCCGCCGATGGAGACCTGGGCGATCGTACCGTAAAGCACCAATGCAATACTGGGAGGGATGAGCGGTCCCAGAACTCCTCCGGCCAGAATGCATCCTGTGGCGATTCTCTTGTCGTAGCCTCGTTTGAGCATGGCGGGAAGGGCCATGACGCCCATCACCACCACTCCCGTGGAGGCGATGCCGGACATGGCGGCGATGAGCGTGCAGGCAAAGACCGTGCCGACCGCCAAGCCTCCCTTGACGCCCCCCGACCACCGGTACATCATCTCGAAGAGATCCTCCGCCACACCGGAACGCTCCAGTACGGTCGCCATCAGAACGAAAAGGGGAGCGGCCACCAGTGTCGTGGTGGACATCATGGAATACGTCCTGGCGACGATGATGAAGAGAGACTCGGGCCCCCAGAAGATCGCGGTAAAGACCGTAGCCAGTCCGCCAAGAACGAAGGCGACGGGAAGACCTGAGGCCAACAGAAGGAACATGCTGCCGAAAAGGAGAATCGAAATGACCCCTATGTCCATGGAAGCACCTCAGCTTCTGACAGCTTCTTCGGTGTCCGCCACCGGCACGAGTTCGCGCCCGGTAACGGCCAGATAGCTGTCCTTGATCGTCTTTGTCATTCCCTGGAGCAACATGAAAAAGGCCGCAAAGGGGATGGTCCACTTGATCGGCCAGACCGCAGGTCCCCAGGTGCTGTTGGAGAATTCCTTCACCGAAAAGCTTGTCCAGGCCCAGGGCAGGCTTTTCCAGAGCATGACGCCCACAAAGATATAGAACATCGTCCAGGTGACAAGGTCGACGATCGCTTGGGTGCGTCTGGGAAACCGCATGTAGAACACCTCGACGTTGACGAACGCATCGTGCCGCAGCGCATAGGCGCCTCCAAGCACGAAGTGTGCTCCATAAAGCATGCAGGACGTCTCATGGGCCCAGATGGTCGGTCTGTTGAAAGCATACCTCATGACCACTTCGTACACCAAGACGAGCATGACCGGATAGACGAGAAAACTGACGATTTTCCCCATTCGGTCATTCATGGTATCCACAAATCCGATAAAGCCAAGTAAAAATCGCACTTCCCATCACCTCGTCGAAAAACATCCGTCGCTAAAACCCGTAAAAACCCCCCTCCCCTTGGAAGAGAAGGGGGGCGCCTCTCGCGTTCGTTTATTCTATGTATCCGTAATCCTTCATGAACTGTTTGATGATCTCGACCGCCTTGACGACTCTCGCATCCTTCGGCCCCTGCTCGGCAGCGATCTTGTCCAGGTAGGGCAGGGAGAATTCCGTGACGATTCTCTTTACATCCTCGTCACTGAACTCAATGTACGTGGTGCCCCACTCCTTGAAGGATTTATTGAACATCTCACGCTCTTCCATGGTGACGGCATCCATATAATCCGTGTTGAAGGCTTGCGCCGCCGTCTCGACGATCATCTGGAGATCTTCCGGCAGGGCATCCCACGCCGCCTTGGACGCCCAGAGTTCCATCCCCTGAGGAACCTGCAGGGCCGGGCCGATGAAATACGGGCACACCTCGTAGAGCTTGAGGTCCCGGTAGAGCCACCATGCGGTACCGCTGCCGTCGAGGGTCCCCGTGGCGATAGCCATGTAGGTCTCCGGGTGCGGAAGCATGACCGGAGAAGCTCCGAAGTGTTCCACGAAATCCGACATGGATCCGAAGAACCTCACCTTGAATCCCTTCAGATCTTCCAGGGATTTGATCGGTTTCTTGCTCCAGAAGTAGGTGTTGCCCACGCTATGGCTGCCGAGGAATTTAATACCCCGATCCGCCAGCGCCTCTCCTACCAAGGTGTCGATGCCTCTATGATGGAAGAGTTCGTTGAATTCGTCGTTGGTCCGGGTAATGAAGGGGGGCATATTGGGCGCGGACACCCATCCCATGGGCATGGCTCCCCGGAAGAACAACGAGCTGGTATTCGCTATCTGGATCATGTTCCCCTGGAGCGCCGCATCCACTTCCGCATAATCAACAAGCTCACCGGCGTAATGCAGGCTGATCTTCAGCCTGCCCCCGGACATTTTCTCCACCCTCTCGATAAAGGGCTTGATCGCTTTTTCGACCGCGAGGGAGCCCGGAGTGTGATGGCTCTGGAATTTCCACTTGATTTCCTTCTCCGCAGCCACCGAGGGATTGCCGACGGCCAGCAGGCCCAGAAGCAGCACCGCTATCATTCCCAGCACGAGCATTTTCCTGTTCTTCACTCACTTCATCTCCCTTCGAATTAAATTAATCAATATTTTGCCATTTTTTCACCTTGCATTCACCACCTCCACCTTTACCGTGATCGTGCGGCCTGAACCGTGACCCCCTGGAAAGAGAGCGATCTGTCCGTTCGAAGAAGGACAGCGAACGGAACATGATCTGTCTCCAGTTTACCACCGTACCCGGTCGACGCAAGCCACTTGCCTCAACAATACTCTATTGATTTAATGCTACAAATTTATCAACCCTGAAGTGTCACGTCAAGCGCAACAAGGCAGGGCTCACAGGCCCAGCCCGTGTTTGCCTGACCGGAGGGCGGAGAGGGACATTTTCCGTTCCTTTGCGCTAAGATGGAGGGCAGCGCATATAAGCCACGTCTTCGTCGGGTCCGGCGTGTGACAGTTCCATTTTCAGCAAATGCCATCCTCTCCCGAGTCGTTTTGCCTGTTGTCTTTCTTTCTGAAAGCCATTGCGTTTGGAGCGTAGCCTCCACTGAAAAACGGAGAGAGAGCGACTGGCCGTGACGGGAACGACACACTCCCTGGAAAAGGGGAATCTTTCGTTCTCCAAAAACATCATCCTCTGGAGGTCGGTCATGACGGAAAAAACAATCCGCACACTTTTCAAGGAGATCTTCGGGGGCGACACGGGAGAGGTGTTCGTCACCTTCGCCCCGGGGCGCGTCAACCTCATCGGAGAACACACGGATTACAACGGTGGACATGTCTTCCCCTGTGCCATCACGCCGGGAACATGGATGGCGGCGCGGCTGCGGCATGACCGGACGCTCCGGCTCTACTCCGGCAACGTCCCCCACCGGGGCATCGCGACATGTTCCATGGATCGCATGGAACGGAGTCCGGGCTCGGACTGGGCGAACTATCCCAAGGGTGTGGTGCGTATTTTCCGGGACGCGGGCTTTCCCGTGGACCGGGGGTTCGACGCGGTCTATCTGGGGGATCTTCCCACCGGGGCGGGGCTTTCGTCCTCCGCATCCATCGAGCTGGCCACAGCGACGATGCTCTCCGGCCTCTTCGGGCTCGGTCTGGAGGACCAGGCTGGGCGAATCCGTATGGCGCTTCTGGGAAAAGAGACGGAGAACCGCTTCATCGGCGTGCAGTCGGGAATCATGGATCAGTTCGCCATCGCCCTGGGCCGAGCCGACACGGCGCTCTTCCTGGACTGCGCGACACTCCTCCACGAGGAGGTGCCGCTCGATCTCGGCGACTGCGATCTCGTCATCATGAACTCCAACGCGCCGCGGGAACTGGCGGGATCCAAGTACAACGAGCGCCGGGAGGAATGCGAACGGGCACTGCAATCACTCCGAAAAGCCGGGCTCGCCGTGGAAAGTCTTGGAGAACTGGACGAGGCGACGTTCGAGAACTGGTCTTCGGCTATCGAAGATCCGGTCTGCCGCCGCCGGGCCCGCCACGCGGTTCTGGAAAACCGACGGACCATCGCCGCAGTGCGACTGTTGCGCCGGAACGAGTCCGGCGGGACGGAACGGCTGCGGCGTTTCGGAGCGCTCCTCAACGCCTCGCACCTTTCCCTGCAGTTCGACTACGATGTCACGGGACGTGATCTGGACTGTCTTGTGGAATCGGCGTGGCAGCAACGATCGTGTCTCGGAGCCCGCATGACCGGCGGTGGTTTCGGCGGGTGCGCCATCGCCCTGGTGGAACGCAGCGGATACGAGGAATTCGTGGAGGCTGTGGGAAAAAGCTACCTGGGCTTCACCGGCAGAGAATGTGCATTCCTGCGCACCACCGCAGGCGAGGGGGCCCGCCGCATTTCCTGAGCCGAGTCGCACCGGAAGAAAGCATGTCCCCGTGTCCGCACACATTTTCTCAATGCAGAACATCCCCGGACCGTTGCACCAGGTCTCACTCCTCCGGGGAAAAACTTCGGACAACGCTGAACCGATAGACCGTACGGCTCCGAAAAACCGTTCCGGCACGGAGAACCCGAAGGGGAAGAAAGGGGCTGTTCACCGCATTGGGATACCATTGCGCCTCCAGGGCGATACCCGCATGAGGAGCGCTCACGACACCTCCGCGCAGACGTTCTCCTTCGGCGATCCACCCTCCCGAGTAGAACACCACGCACGGTTCCGACGTGGTCATTTCGAGCACTCGCCCCGAGACAGGATCACACAGCCGCACCTGGGGCACGAAAGGGAATCCCTCGCCGGAAGTACGCAGCACAAAGGCATGGTCGTATCCCCGCCCGCGTACCACCTGGGGATGCGGACGCTCCAGGTTTTTCCGGATCGACACGGAACGTCGGAAGTCGAAGGGCGTTTTCTCCACCGACAACGGAGGCTCCGGAAGGTGGCGCGCATCAAGGGGGAGAAACATCTCGGCGTCGATGCGCAGTTCCTGGTCCAGACCGGAGGCGGCGCAGTCTCCGGAGAGGTTGAAATACCCGTGAAAGGTCGGGTCGAGGAGCGTCGAGCTGTCCGTCTCTCCCGCGTAGTCGATGACGAACGCACCTTCGTCGTCGAGGGTGTAGGTGACGCACAGCCGCACTCTCCCCGGATAGCCGCCTTCCCCGTCCGGACTCACAGTGCGCAGACGAAGCCCGACCCGGCGGGATTCGCGGAAGGACTCCCCCTGCCAGAGACGACGAGAGAGGTCGCAGGTACCACCATGCAGACAGGCGGTACCATCGTTGGGAGTGAGAGAAAAGGTATTTCCATCGAGCGAGAAGGATGCGCCGGAAATGCGCCCCGCCGTAGGACCGCAGAGGACACCGAACCAGTTGGGGTTTTTCTCGTATCCCGCGAGATCGTCGTAACCGAGCACGACATTTTGCATCACCCCCTCCCGGTCGGGTGCGAGAAGCTCCACCACCGCCCCGCCGTAGTTCAGGCACGAGAGAACCAGCCCGCCCCCTTCCAGACGGTAGAGGGTGACCTCCTCGTTTTTTCCGGTAACTCCGAAAGGATGTTCCGTGACGTTCACGGCAAGGGCACTTTCTTTTGCGGGAAAGGCACTCGAAAAAGCGCCGTCCCGTACGTCAAAGACCGCTGGAGCGCCAGAAGCGCCGCAACATCTCGTCCACCTGGTCGATGTCGATGAGAAAGGCATCGTGCCCGTGGTCACTCTCGATCTCCTCGTAGGTGGCATGCGCGCCCCGATCTGCGGCGATGCGGGACAGCTCCTCCACCTGCCAGTTGGGAAAGAGCAGGTCGCTTCCGATACCCACGGCGAGCAGATGTTTCCCCGCAAGAGCACTGCGGAGGAATTCCGGGCTCCGTCCCTCTCCGGCATCGTGCAGGTCCATCGCCCGGGAGAGGTAGAGATAGCAATTGGCGTCGAAACGCCGCACAAGCGATTCTCCCTGGTGATGCAGGTAGCTTTCCACCTGAAACTGCCCCTCCCACTCCAGGGGATTTCCCCGTGCGACACTCCGCATCCAACGGTCTACAAAGACCTGTTCGCTCCGATAGGTGATCATGGCGAGCATACGCGCCACGGAAAGCCCCTTTCTGGGCCCCTCGCCGGGAGGATAGGCACCACCCTGCCAGGCGGGATCGGCCATGATGGCTTGGCGTTGCACTTCGTTGAAGGCGATGGCCTGGGGATAGAGCCTCCAGGGAGCGGCCACGACGGCGCAGCGATCCACCCTGTCGGGATGGGATAAAAGCCATTCGAGAGCCTGCATACCCCCAAGGGAACCACCCACCACCGCAGCGATGCGGCGCACGCCGAGCTGCTCCAGCGCGATACGCTGGGCCTCCACCATGTCGCGCACGGTAATGACGGGGAAATGCATGCCGTAGGGCGCACCCGTCTCCGGAACGGGCGAGACGGGACTCGTGCTGCCGTAGGGACTGCCGAGGATGTTGAAGCAGAAGACACAGTAGCGGGAAGTGTCGAGAGCCCGATGGGGACCAACGAGAGCATCCCACCACGCCCCGGGAAGCCCCGGCACGTCCGTTCCAGCGACGTGATGGCTTCCTGTGAGAGCATGGCAGAGAAGCACCACATTGTCTCTCGTCTCGTTGAGTTCGCCGTACTTCGCATAGGCGTGTACCGCTCCCGGAAGGACTCTGCCGGACTGCAGCGTCAGGCCGGGAAGAGCGACCAGTCCGCGAAACTCCTCCGCGGCGCCCGAGGGAGACGTGCCGGGGTCGTTCTGGAGATTTTCGAGCTTTCCCGCGTTGATGACCGCATCGTCCCATCCCATCAGGCATGCCTCCCCAAACGGAGCTTCTCCGCGTTGCCCCCCAAAACGGCGCGGACACAACCGCCATCAAGCGCCGCTTCGTCGAAAAACCGGTCGTACCGTCTCCGGGAAAGAATGGGGAAATCGCTTCCATAGAGCAGCTTGTGCCCCACTCCTGCAGCGGAGGCGGCACGAAGCATTTCCGGTGCGTAGAGAAAGGGTGATGCCGCCAGATCGTACCAGGCATTGGCGAGAACGAGACGCATCTCGGGCATGCACTCGTAGAGCCAGAGCCCTCCACCCCAATGGGCGAAGACGACCCGCACTTCGGGATGATTCGTGCAGAAGGCCGCCGCCTCGCGGGGGCCTACATTCCCTTTGCCGGGATAGTCGTGTCCCACGGGTTCCGCGGTGTGCAGCAGGAGAAACAGTCCGGCCTCGTCGCAGAGCCCCGCCAGGCGCCAAGTCTGCCGCAGGTCCGTGATGTCCCATTCCTGCCCCTGGGGAAAGAGTTCCCCCACACCGATGCACCCCGCATCACGGCAGCGGAGGATCTCGCTCTCCACGGCGGGATCGAGGGGCGGCACGACGGCGAGAGGACGAATCCTGCCGGGAAAGCGCTTCGCCGCGTCGAGCACATAGTCGTTGCACTCCCGACAGAGTTCCATGCTCCGGAAGGCGAATCCGAAGGTCCAGGCCTCGTCCACGCCTTCTTCATCCATGCGCGCCACCAATTCCTCCGCCGTTCCCCATTTGTGGACCTTGCTTCCGGCGAGCAGGGCGAAATAGGGTTCGTCCTCGGCGATGTCGCGCCACTCCGCGGCGATACGGGGTGGAGTGAGGTGAACATGGGCGTCGACGATCACGGAGAGCTCGCCCCCTCCACGAGAGTGGAGCGCACGGAGGCGATGTTCGCCATGATCCGACGCGTCACGTCCGGTCGATTCATGGTATAGAGATGGACTCCCGCCACACCCCAGGAAAGAAGGTCGATGATCTGCTCCGTGGCGTAGGCGATGCCCGCGTCGGCGAGTGCCTCCGGGGCGTTTTCGTAGCGGGCCATGATGCGAGCGAACTTGGGAGGGATGGAGGCACCGCTGAGGGAGACGATGCGGCCGATCTGTCGGGCGTTGAGAACGGGCATGATTCCTGCCGTCACGGGAACCCGCACGTCCATGGCATCCAGGCGTTCGGCAAAGCGGAAGAAAAGATCATTGTCGAAGAAGAGCTGCGTCACGAGAAAATCGACACCCGCTTCGACCTTTTCTTTGAGGTGTCGGAGATCCTCCTCAAGGGAGTCGCAGGTGGCGTGCCCTTCAGGATAAGCGGCGGCCCCGATGGAAAACGCCCCGGGATGGCGCGTGGTGATGTGGCGCACCAGATCCGCGGCAAAATGAAAGTCCTCCCCACCGGAGGAGGAGCCCCCCAAAGAGACCTGGGGAGGATCGCCACGGAGGGCGAGGATATTATGTACCCCCCGCTCGCGAAGCGTGTCGAGGACGGCGTCCACCTCGGCCTCGGTCTGTTCCAGGCAGGTGAGGTGCGCCAGGGGCGTGAGCCCCCAGCGCTCCTTCACCGCCGCGGCAATGTCCACGGTGCGCTCCCGGCTGCTGCCTCCCGCGCCGTAGGTCACGCTGATAAAATCCGGCCCGAGATCCCGGAGCGCCTCCACCGTAGCGTAGACGGTTTCCAGAGGATATTCCCGTTTGGGAGGAAAGATCTCGAAGGAAACAACGGGTCTGCGCCGTCGGAAAAGATCGCGGATGAACATGTCAGTTCACCGCCGGAGCGTCCCCGAGGAGGCGCTCCACAAGCCGCACGGCACTTACCGCGTCGGGAGCAAACCCGGATGCACCGATTTTCTCAGCAAAGGAGGACGTCACCGAGGCGCCTCCCACAATAACCTTCACGTCGGGCTGGAGATCGTGGAGAGACCACACGACCCGCTCCATTTCGAGCATGGTGGTGGTCATGAGGGCGGAAAGGCCGACGATCCGGGGGCGCTCCTCGTTGATGGCGTCGAGAATCCGCTGGAGAGGAACGTTCTTGCCGAGGTCCCGCACGGAATAGCCGTGGCTCCTGAGCACCGTGCCCACCACGTTCTTGCCCAGATCGTGCAGATCGCCCTCCACGGTGGCGAGGAGTATTTTCCCCCGGTCCAGAACTTCGCCTTTGGCGGAGATGCGTTCCTGCACCCGCGAACAGACACATTGGGCGGCCTGGGCGGCGGCGATGAGCTGGGGCAGGAAATAGTCGCCGCAGTCGTAGCGTTTGCCAACTTCATGCAGCGCCGGAACAACGCCCTGGGTGACAACCTTCAGCGGATCGTTCTCGTGGGTGTTCAGAAGCACTGCCGCCAGTTCTTCCGACTTCCCGGCCTCTCCGAGCAGAATCTGCTCCCGGAGCCCCTCCCAGGGGTCGGCGGAAGACGCCGAGCAAGGCGCTGTCGCTTCCGGTGCGGGAGAAACGGCAGCGCTTTCCGGAGACTCCGGAGGTCCACTTCGGGAAGGCGGCCCCTGATAGCGGGGAGCAAAGGCGAGATAGTTTCGGGCCTGGGGATCGTGCCCGACGAGAAGATTTCCCGCCGCTATGGTGGCGAGGAGTTCCTCGTCCAAAGGATTCGCGATGACCGCGTCGAGCCCGCTGCCCATGGCCATGGCGAGAAAGGTTCTGTTCAGGAGGTTTCTGACGGGCATGCCGTGGGAGACGTTGCTGATACCCAGGATCGTGGAACATCCCAAGGTCCGCACCCGGCGAAGCACGTCCAGCGTGACCGTGGGTGCTTTTCCCTCCGCTCCTACGGTAAGGGTGAGCACATCCAGAAAGACGGAACTCCGGGGAAACTTGAGGGCATCCACAGTCTCCATGATACGGCGCACCACGCCGAGGCGCCGGTCTGCCGTCTCGGGAATTCCTTCGTCGTCGATGGCAAGCACCACCAGGGACGCTCCGAAACGTTTCGCGAGACGCAACCCCCGCTCAAGCTGATCTCCTTTTGCGGAAACGGAATTCACCAGGGGCGTTCCCGTGCACACGGAAAGTCCGACTTCGACGAGATCCAGATTGTCGCTATCCAGGGAGAGGGGCGCCGCGCAGGCATGTTCCACCGCGAGCACGGCCTCGCGCATGGCCCTGGGCTGGTCGATCTCCGGCAGTGTGACGTTCACATCGATCACATGGGCCCCCGCAGCGGCCTGGAGACGTGCCTCCTCGCGGAGAAGCTCCCATTTGTACTGGGCGACCTCGTCTCGGAGAGGTGATTTGCGCCACACGTTGATGCGTTCTCCCACCAGGGCCAGGGGATGCTGCCCCCCCACGGGAACGGTTCGGCTCCGGCTCGTGAGAGTGGCATGGTGAATATCCCGGACTTTCGGCGCGGAAATACGGCGCACCACCTCGGAGAGCGCCGCCATATGCTGGGGCGTCGTGCCGCAGCAGCCTCCGATGACATTGGCTCCGGCCTGCACGAGGGCCTGCCCGACCTTGGCGAACGCCGCTGGGTCGAACCGGTCGGGGTCGTTCGGAAGCCCCGCGTTGGCGTAGATGAACACGGGAATGCCCGCATGTGCGGCAAGACGGGGCACCACAGGAAGGTAGCGGTCCGGCCCCATGCCGCAATTCGCTCCGACACCCGCGGCCCCCATACAGCGGGCCCAATCCGCCGCGACCTCCGGAGGAGTTCCCGTGACGGTGCACTCGTGATTGTCGAAGGTGAAGCTCACCACGAAGGCCATGTCCGGCGCGGCATCCTTGGCCGCGAGAACCGCCGCCTTGGCCTCCTGCAAATCCATCATGGTCTCGATGAGAAAAAAGTCCGCTCCGCCCTCGGCCAGTCCCTGCATCTGCGGCAGAAAAGCCCGGTAGGCATCTTCGAAGGAAAGGGTTCCGTAGGGTTTGAGCAACTCGCCGAGGGGCCCCACGGAACCGGCCACCAACGCCCCTTTTCCGGCAGCCCTTCGGGCAATCGAAGCGGCAGCGGCATTGATTTGAAAAGTCCGCTCCGCAAGCCCCCGTTCTTTCAATTTCTGCGCACTGCCACCGAAAGTATTGGTCTCGATGATGACGCATCCTGCGGCGAGATAGGCCTTGTGCACCTGCCCGACCGCCTCGGAATCTCCAAGATTCATCTCCTCGGGCAGTGCGGGAGGAAGCCATCCCCTTTCAGCGAGCAACGTACCCATGGCACCGTCGAGAAGAGGTACCCGGCCATAGTTGCGAATCCATTCCTTGAGAGCTCCGGCGTTCAAGGGATCACCCCGTTTCCAGTTTTCGGATCCATCAATTTTCGGGAAGATCTGAATCGGAGGGATATGAATTTGTATGATACCGTCCACTCTTTCGGGAAGCAAGAAGTGGTTCCCGCGATTTTGTCGTCATTTCAAAAAAGACATCAGATTCTTACGCTTTTGACTCATCCCGACAGAGCGCTGTGCCGCGTATCCAAAGTTCAGCCAATCCTCGCAGGCGACCGCCGAACACTATGAAGACTTTTTTGCACACCTTGAAGCACACAACTCCTCGTTGATGGGAGGGAATACAGCCTGGTCAAATCACCCCCACCCGTACGCAGCACGGGAAAGCGGCCAAAAAAAGAGGCCGCCCTTAAGGGCGGCCTTCAGAACAGACACTGCGCGCTACTTGAGCTCCACCTCGGCACCGGCCTCGACGAGCTTCTTCTTGATGTCCTCGGCCTCGTCCTTGGAAGCAGCTTCCTTCACGGGCTTGGGGGCGTTGTCCACGAGTTCCTTGGCTTCCTTCAGCCCGAGACCGGTGAGTTCCCGGACGACCTTGATGACGCCGATCTTGTTGGAGCCGGCGCTCTTGAGAACCACGTCGAATTCCGTCTTCTCCTCCTCGGCAGGGGCGGCAGCAGCGCCCATGCCGGGCATCATCATGGGCATGGCCATAGCGGGCGCTGCGGCAGACACGCCGAACTTCTCCTCCAGATCCTTTACGAGCTGGGACAGCTCGAGAACACTCATTTCCTCAATCGCCTTGATGATCTCCTCACGGGTCATCCAAGTCACTCTCCTTTTTTCGATTAGGGAATCATCCCTGATTTTTCATCTCCGGTTTTCACCGAGGCAACACTCGCGGCTGTCTTCATGACCTTGCGCCACTCGCCGCTTTTCCTGACGCCGACGTTTTTTCACACGGAAAACGGTGCCGTCATGCGGCCTTTTCCTTTTCGTCCTTGATCTGAGACAGACACGTAACGAATCCCCGCATGGGACCGGCGAGGACCGTGACGAGGCTCCGCAAGGGCGCTGCGATGGTTCCCACCACCTGGGCCAGGAGAACCTCCCGGCTCGGGAGATCCGCGAGCGCGAGAACCTGCTGTTGATCCAGGACATGCTGTCCCATGATGCCGCCCTTGATGATGAGCATCTCGTTCCCCTTCTCTTTCGAGAAGTCACGAAGGGCTTTGGCAACGGCCGTCACATCTCCGTAGGCCATGGTGAAAGCATTGGCTCCCGCGGTCATCTCCTCGGGAACCGGAGAGTTTTCCTCAGCAAGAGCGATCCGGAACAGCGTGTTCTTCGCGATCTTCATCTCGCCACCGGCCTCACGAACTTTGGCGCGGACGGCAGTCATCTTTTTCACGTTCATTCCGCGGTATTCGACGATAAACACCGCTTCGCTGCGTCGGAGCAGTTCTCGGAGCATGGATACCTGCTGTATTCTGGCTTCTGTCGGCATGAAGTCACCTCCTCTCGAAGAAAAATCTCCCGGGACCGAGGCCCCGGGAGATGACGAGACGATCGAGAAGAAGCCTTCTCGGTGCACGACACCTTTTCCCGGACCTCGGCAGGCTCTCCCGAAGGAAACTTGGGCAAAAACCATGCACCTGCTGTCTTCAGTCCCGAAATGGAGTATTATTGTAGCATATCCGAACGAAAATACACCTATTCCGCCACAACGACTTCTTTCTGTGCCGCGTTGGGATCCACCTTGACGGGCACGCCCATCGTGCTCGTGACGGTGAGGCTCTTGATGTACTGTCCTTTCGCTGCGGAAGGCTTGGCCTTGATGATCGCCCGGAGCAGCGTGACGGCGTTCTCCACGAGGTTCTCCTTCTCGAAGCTTACCTTGCCGACGCCGTTGTGGATGATGCCGAATTTGTCAACACGGAACTCGACGCGCCCAGCCTTGATTTCCTTCACCGCATCGGCGACTTCGGTCGTTGCGGTTCCGGTCTTGGAACTGGGCATCATGCCCCGGGGACCGAGAATTTTACCCAGGCGCCCCAGGCTTTTCATCATGTCCGGCGTAGCGATGACCGCATCGAAATCCAGCCATCCGCCCTGGATTTTCGCGACCATGTCCTCGCCTCCGACGAAGTCCGCGCCAGCCTCAAGTGCCTCGTTCTGTTTTTCCCCCGAGGCAATGACGAGCACCTTCTTCGTGATTCCCGTTCCGTGGGGAAGCACAACGGTGCTGCGGACCTGCTGGTCCGCGTGACGGGGATCGACGCCCAGGCGAACATGAAGCTCCACCGATTCGTCGAACTTCGCGTTCGCAATTTCCTTCACCAAAAGAACAGCCTCGCGGAATCCGTAGAGCTTCGTCGCCTCCACTTTTTCCAACAATCCCTTGTAACGCTTACCCATCTTAGCCATCTTCCTGCCTCCTCGTGGTCCCTGCGGGAGCGAAATCGCTCCCTCCCACGACCCGTCCTTGCGGTCGGATCCGTCAGTCCGCAATCTCCACGCCCATGGACCGGGCGGTCCCCATGATCATCTCCATGGCGGCCTCCACCGTATTGGCGTTGAGATCGGGCATCTTGAGCTTGGCGATCTCCTCCACCTGTTTCCTGGTCACCTTACCAACCTTCGTTTTGTTGGGTTCGCCGGAACCCCTCTCCAGACCCGCAGCCTTCTTGATCAGAACGCTCGCAGGCGGCGTCTTGAGGATGAAGGTGAAGCTGCGGTCCGCGTACACGGTGATCACCGCGGGAATGATCATTCCAACCTGATCCGCCGTCTTCGCGTTGAACTGCTTCACGAACTCCATGATATTCACGCCGTGCTGACCAAGCGCCGGTCCCACGGGAGGCGCCGGCGTCGCCTTGCCCGCTGGAAGCTGGAGCTTGATTTCTCCGATCACTTTTTTTGCCATGTCAGATGTTTCCCTCCTCTGGCCGTCGTTCCGACGACTCTATGTTCAGAGCTTCTCCAGCTCCGTGTAGTCGGTCTCGACGAGCGTCTCTCGTCCGAAAACGGTGACGGAGAACTTGACCTTGCCCTTGTCCGTCAGCACTTCCACCACGGGGCCCGCCTGTCCCTCGAAAGGACCTTCTTTCACGCGAACCGTATCGCCGGGCTTGAGGTCGATCTCGATCTTGGGTTTGGTCGTATCCTTGCCGATCTTCGCCATAATATCCTGGACTTCGCGCTCCGAGAGCGGGATGGGGTGGTTGCCCGCTCCGACGAAACCCGTCACCCCCGGCGTGTGGCGCACCACGAACCAGGATTGGTCCTCCAGAACCATCTCCACCAGGACATAACTGGGGAAGACCTTGCGGCGCATCCGCTTGGTCTTCCCCTCCTTGACGTAGACCCGCTCTTCTACGGGAACGAGGACGTTGTAGATCTTGTCCTCCATACCCATAGTGGCGATACGCTGCTCAAGGTTGGCCTTGACCTTGTTTTCGTATCCGGAATAGGTCTGTATGATGTACCAGCGTCGTTCGCGATTTTCCTTCATCACTTAAAAGGGGGCCGCACGGCCCCCTCACCCCCCAAACAAGACAATCTTTTGAAAGGATGCGAACCTAGCTGAGAATTCGCGTGAAAACTGCGGTAAGAAGCATGTCCACCACACCCAGATAGGCAGCCACCATAAAGGTTACGGCAATGACGATGAGCGTGGAATACCATACCTGCTGCTTACTCGGCCAGGTGACCTTCTTGAGCTCAGCCTTGGCTTCGCGAAGAAACTCAAACAACTTGTCCACCTACGACGGCCCCCAGTCTGCGACGCGAACGTGTATCAGATATCTGGCAGGCCCGGCAGGACTCGAACCTGCAACCCCCGGTTTTGGAGACCAGTGCTCTGCCAATTGAGCTACGGACCTGCGCAACGGAAGGGATTATACCTTACTTTGTCTCCTTGTGCAAGGTATGCCCCTTACAGAACTTACAAAACTTTTTCTTCTCCAGCTTCTTCGTCTGCTTCTTCTTGTTCACCGTAGTGACATAATTGCGCCGCTTGCATTCTGTACACTGAAGTCCGATATTGTCAGCCATTGACCCTTCCTCTTTCCGCCGGAGCGCTGCCTAGTCGAGGATCTGCGTGACCACACCGGCGCCGACGGTACGACCGCCTTCGCGCACGGCGAATCGCAGTCCTTCCTCCATGGCGATGGGCACGATCAGCTTCACTTCGAACTGCGAGTTGTCCCCGGGCATGACCATTTCCACGCCCTCGGGAAGTTTGATCTCTCCCGTCACGTCGGTGGTCCGGAAGTAGAACTGCGGCTTGTAGCCCCCGAAGAAGGGCGTGTGACGGCCGCCTTCCTCTTTCTTCAGTACGTACACCTCGGCCTTGAAGTGCTTGTGCGGCTTCACGCTCCCGGGCTTCGCCACGACCATGCCCCGCTCAACCTGCTCCTTGTCGACGCCCCGGAGAAGGATTCCCACGTTGTCTCCGGCCTGAGCATCGTCCAGGATCTTCCGGAACATTTCAAGGGAGGTGGCAACGCTCTTGATCTTGTCGTCCTGCATGCCGACGATCTCGACTTCGGAACCGGGGGTGATGATGCCGCGCTCCATCCTTCCGGTGACGACGGTACCGCGCCCGGTGATGGTGAACACGTCCTCGATGGGCATCAGGAACGGCTTGTCCACTTCGCGCACGGGCTGGGGGATGTGGTCGTCACAGGCACGAATGAGGTCCCAGATCTTCTCGGTCCATTCGTTGTCGCCGTCGGACTCCAGAGCCTTCAGCGCGGAACCGCGGATGATGGGCACGTCGTCTCCGGGGAAATCGTACTTGTTCAGCAGGTCCCGCACTTCCATCTCGACGAGGTCGAGCAGTTCGGGGTCGTCCACCATGTCCACCTTGTTCATGAACACGACGAGAGCCGGCACATTGACCTGCCGCGCGAGAAGAACGTGTTCCCGCGTCTGGGGCATGGGGCCGTCCGCCGCGGACACGACGAGGATGGCTCCGTCCATCTGGGCGGCACCGGTGATCATGTTCTTGATGTAGTCCGCGTGCCCGGGGCAGTCGATGTGCGCGTAATGCCGCGTGTCGGACTGGTATTCCACGTGGGCGATGTTGATGGTGATGCCGCGCTCACGCTCCTCCGGCGCCTTGTCGATCTGGTCGAAGGGGGTGAAGTCCGCGTATCCCTTTCTCCCCAGCGTCTTCGTGATCGCCGCCGTCAGCGTCGTCTTCCCGTGGTCGATGTGGCCGATAGTGCCGATGTTCAGATGCGGCTTCGACCGCGCAAATTTCTCCTTTGCCATCACAGAGACCTCCCCGACTGTATTGATGTCGCCCCACACAGGGCACAACGTCCGTCGATGATTGTATCACAAAGCACCCTTCATACCAAAAGAGATCCGAAACGCCTTCCGCTCCGGACCTCCAACGAAAATGGAGCCGACTTCCGGACTCGAACCGGAGACCCCATCCTTACCATGGATGTGCTCTACCTGCTGAGCTAAGTCGGCTCGTCTCGACAAATCACTGGTGGGAGGAGAAGGATTCGAACCTTCGAAGACGTCCGTCGGCAGATTTACAGTCTGCTGCCTTTGACCGCTCGGCCATCCTCCCACATCTGAACAGGTATCCTTTTACCTCTTGGTGGAGCCGGCACCCGGATTCGAACCGGGGACCTGCTGATTACAAGTCAGCTGCTCTACCTACTGAGCTACACCGGCGTGACGAGCATGTATTATAGCTTCCCTGACGGGAATGTCAATAGGCGTGATCCACGTTCTCCTGCTCCCCTACCGTGAAAAAGCACGAAAGCGCTCTTGCCCGCAAACGATGAAGTCCGATGCAGCTAGCGGAGGATGCCTTTTTTCTCCTCCCCGCGAAAAGTAAGGAAGGGGGAAGACTTTATGACGGTTCTCCGCCTCAAAAAGCAGGAATTTTCCGTACCGGAACTTTTGGAGATGTTCCTGACGGAAAAGCGGCTCAACGGCATTTCTCCGCGGACGATCAGCGACTACCGAAACCACGTGCTTCATCTCTACCGGTGCCATCCCGATCTACTGGAGAACCCACGCGGAGCAGTCCTCTCCTATCTCGGGAGATACGACAACGCCTCCTCGTACAACGTCAAGCTCGCCTACATCAAGGTTTTCCTCGATTGGCTCATGGGGGAAGGGCACCTCCTCGCAGACCGCCACCCGCTCTACGGCATCAAGAAACGCCGCGCCCAGGGTCGCATCGTCTCGATTGAGGAAGGAACCCTCCAAAGGCTTCTCGCGCTTCCGGACAAGACGCGCTTCTCCGGGCTTCGCGATTATGCCTTGATCCTGCTCCAGCTCGACACAGGAATTCGCCCAGGAGAGGCGCTTTCCCTGCGGAAAAAAGACTTCTCTCCGGGGGAGTTGCGCATCGTCGTCCCCCAGGACGTAGCAAAGACGCGGCAGCCCCGCGTTCTTCCCCTGAGCCTTGTCGTTTCAAAGGCGCTCACGGCGCTTCTGAACGCGCATGACTCATCGTGGAGGGACGCGACGATCTTTCCCACATGTGCGGGAGCACCCATGCTCCCCTCGGTATGGGCNCAGCTGTTCAAGATGCGCTACGCTGCTGTGCTTGGTGTGAATATCACGCCCTACAGCCTACGGCACGCCTTCGCGCTCGCCTTTCTTCGGAACGAGGGGAACACCCTTGCGCTCCAGCGCATCATGGGGCACACCACTCTCACCATGACGACGCGGTACGTCAACTTCAGCGACGCGGACCTTCGAGCACAGCACGAAAAAGCGTCTCCGCTCGCCGGGCTCGCAGAAGAACCCCGAAGGCGCCGGGGCAAGCTCAAAAAGCCGTAATGCCGCGTCAGTGTTTGCAGGATTTCGCGCACGACATGCCCCAGAATCGACGGAGATGCCCTTATTTCGCAAGCGTATCCGGGGAGGTGTTCTTTATCGAGAGAAGGCGTGTTTGGTGCCGCGTGGCGCATTGTGGCGGGATGAGGAAGGAGAATTGATGTGACGGCGAACGAGAAAGACTCGGTTTCGATGCAGATTACCTTTTGCAAGGATGCGCTGAGCGTTTTGTGTAACTGCCTTTTGGAGGCATCCGAAGACAAAACGACGCTTCCGGAGTGCTGGAGAGCACAGCTTGACCGGTACGCCGGGCTGTGCATGCTTGTTGAGCAGGAATTGGAGCGTCTAATTTCGTAACACGCGAAAAAAAGGAGGTTCTCCCCTCATCCGTGTCTGATGAGGAGAGAACCTCTCGTGGTAGCGTGCGGCTCATTTGTCCCCATTTTGCCCCCGCCGTCCTGAAACCCTTGCGGAGACTGCGGTTTCTGCTGATGCTAGGTCAGCCGCAGTTCCTCCATCGACTCTTGCAGCTTGGAGAACTCCGCCGCGGTCAGGTCCCGCTTCCCACTGGAGACTTCCTCCGCCACGGTGCCGCCCAGAACCCGCTGGACGTCGAAATAGTCCAGCCGCAACTCTATCCGCGCCTTCCGGTACCTCGGTGCAACGTCAAAACATGCCATTGCTGTTCGCCTCCTCAAGGATTTTTTGCTCCAGTGCCTCGATGCGATGCAGGAGTTCCCCGATTTCGAGCCCCCGAAAGCCCGCGTCCAGCAGCTTTGAAGCCGCGGAGCATCTCACGGACGGCGGTATTTCTGTGTCTTTCATGAGGGTTGAAAGAACCCACACGGCACATCGCATCTCGCGCTGAAGACTCGCAATTGCCGCGCCGGTCATTTCCTCCCGGATTTCACGGATTTTCGCCATAACGTCAAGACGACGGCTCCACCTGTACACCGTCGCCGGTGCAAGCCCCATCTCCCGCGCTGCATCCCGGACAGACGCACCAGCTGAAAGCAGAAGCGCCAGAGCTTCGCACTGCGGATTCATTGTTTTTGTACTCATTTCAGGCTTCACCTCCTCCGTTTCCGTGCCGGAGGCGGAGGAATCCGAATGCGGATGTCTTCCCCGCCGCCCAAGAACGAAACGATGATCTCCAGCCCCTCACCCTCCGGCTGAGGGAGGGATTTCTCCAGTGCCCGGAGCCGCCTCTCGATTTCCCGTGTTCGCACGTTCTCCACCTCCCGAACCAGATATACCCCAGCCCCGTGTTTGCAGTGTGACACTCGCGGGCCGTCGCCCAACCCGTGATAATGTGTTTCGCCGCAGAATGGGCACTCCTCAACGATGAGGTGCTTCCCTTGCCGGATCGCCGGGATGGTTGTCATCGCGCCACCTCCCTTGCCCTGGCCATCGCCCTTTGGTGCGCGATCTCCTCGCCGATCCCCGCCTTCATCATCCGAGCCTTCGCCTCGTCGT
>JGI12104J13512_1000699_pt1 | contig 29124 bp, 39 predicted proteins | sample TerdegcTABiofilm_FD_13512 | JGI IMG/M metagenome (IMG submission 13512)
AAAAAAAAAATGAATCACAAAGACACAAAGGCACAAATATGTCTTTTTATGTCTCTGATCAATCCTCATATTGAGGATAAAACCCTTTGTGTCTTTGTGTCTTTGTGACTTTGTGTTTTTAAGTTTGAGTCACAATGCCCACAGAAAACAGCGAGGAGCCAGAATGGCTCTTCGCTAAATTGTCCGGGTATTATACTCCCGAGAAATTTTCTTTGTGCCTTGGTGTCTTGGTAGTGAGGCCCATGCATACCGATTTCAACACGGAGGCACAAAGGCATAAAGACGAGGAAGAAATAGTATCTCTAGGTTTACCCACAGAAAACAGCGAAGAACCGTAAGAATGATAGAGATGATATGACCTTCATTTCTGAAATAATGTATCGTTGACCTTATCTATACATTCCAGGAGATTTTCTCCTTTTCTGGTGGTTTTATATAAGATCTGCTCTCCCTGGCCGGTCTCTACTAAGTGCTGATTTTTGATGAGAATTTCCAGATACGAATTTACCGTCCGGAAGTTCAGATTAGCTTGATATACAATTTTGGTCTTATTTGCTCCATCCAGGCATATTTTAAGGATTTGGGAGAAGATCTCTTGTCTGCTTCTTTTCATTATCTCTCTCCTTGCGGAACTAATAGTGCGATCTGGCCAAAATGGGCTTTATCGTCATTGGAATACTTCATATATATCTTTTCATCAGCTCTTGTCATAGCTCGCGGATCAAAACAATCCCATAGAGGCTCATAGACATATCAGTTCATTCTATAAATAATCCATAATCAGATGCTGCATATGCTACATAGATAATCATCTGATCCTATATTTAAATAGACGATTACGTCAAGCACAAAAGAAAAAGTAGACACATAGAGACTGCTCTTAAGTACTTATTATCTATAAGATTTAATAAAAATATTATCCCCCCCCACTGCATATAACATCCCTGCACATCGCCACCTGCATACAGGCAATCCCGCAAATCCACCTCCTTTTGTGGCGGAAGAATTGATATACCCTGAAATCTTCTCTCATGCCACAGCATAGCACTGGCATATATCATGCAAAGAAATCAAATTCATCAGGGTATGAAAATGAATTACTGGCAACCGAAATTGGAGCTAATGGAAAGAGATGAGCTAGAAGAGCTGCAGCTCCGGAGGCTCAAGAGCATCGCAGAAAAGGTCTACAAGCATGTCCCATTTTATCACAACAAATTCAAAGAAGCGGGAGTGGCTCCAGAGGACATAAAGAGCCTCAGTGATCTGGCAAAGCTGCCCACCACCCGCAAGCAAAACCTCAGGGAAAATTATCCCTTTGGCCTTTTTGCCGTCCCCCTGGATGAGATTGTCCGGGTGCATGCCTCCTCAGGCACGACGGGAAAGCCCACCGTGGTCGGATATACCGCTAAAGACATTGAGAACTGGTCGGACCTCATGGCCAGGGACTTTGTGATGGTCGGAGTCAGAAAGGGTGACATATTCCAGAATGCTGTGAACTATGGATTTTTCACCGGCGGGCTTGGAGTTCACTATGGCATCGAGCGTATGGGTGCCATGGCCGTCCCTTCAGGAGTTGGAAATACCGAACGCCAGCTGGAGATCATGATAGACTTCGGGGTGACTGTCCTGCACTGCACTCCTTCCTATGCCCTCTACCTGGCGGAGACCGCCAAGGCCAAGGGGCTGGTGGACAAACTCAAGCTGAGGATCGGCTGCTTTGGAGCAGAACCGTGGTCTGATGAGGCAAGACGGGATCTAGAGGAGGCCCTGAACATCAAGGCTTACGACTCTTACGGCCTCTCGGAGATGACCGGTCCGGGAGTGGCATTTGAGTGCCAGGAGCAGAACGGTCTGCATATCTGGGAGGACCATTTCTTGATCGAGATCCTTGATAAAAACGAGCAGCCATGTGCTCCTGGAGAGCCGGGTGAGCTGGTGATAACCTCTCTGACCAAAGAGGCCATGCCTTTGATAAGATACCATACCGGTGACATTACCTACATCATTGAGGAGAAGTGCTCCTGCGGCCGCACCAGCAGAAAGCTCCATAGATTCCTGGGCCGGGCGGATGATATGCTCATTGTGCGGGGGATCAATGTCTTCCCCAGCCAGATCGAGGATGTGCTGATGAGCATTCCCCAGATCGGCAATTACTTCCAGGTGGTTGTGGATAGAAAGAAACACGGACTGGATGAGATCAGCATTCAGGTGGAGTTGAAGGATGAGGCCTTCACCGGTGAGCTGGCTGACCTCGCCCGCATCCGGAAGGTCACCGAGGATAAGCTGAAATCGGTCTTGAATGTGCGGAGCAAGATAGAGCTGGTGGAGAAGGGTTCGATCCCCAGAACGGCAGGGAAGTCGAAGAAGGTCGTGGACCTGCGAGATGTCTATGCCAAGGATGAGAAGAGGAAGGGGAAAAGCTGAAGATATTAGCTGTAGATCGCATTCATCTGATTTTTTTCCTATTTTTTTATTGGTTTAATAGATATCTGAAAGGCAAGAGTTATATAGTCTATAATGCTTAATTGTTATATAAATTGCCTGCCGTGCCTGTGATGCAACTGGTGCATACCGGTGATGGCAATTGCAGATTGCTCATAACGGAGATAATGAGGATTATGAAGATCATGAGGTTGAAGCTCGAAGCCTCCGGAAGAAGGATCTTCGTGGATATCCGGCTGCAGGAGATGAAAGGATATGATCGAATTGGAAGAAAAAGGGAAATCTGATTCACAGACTGTTCAAAACGATTTCTTTGAGCATACCTGCGGTGCTGAGGACCAGAGAGATTGCATCATGATGAAGCACATCATCATGGCCGAGATTCGCAGGTCAAATGTGCCTGCTTGGGTCTGTGAAGAGCTGGAGAAGAAATTCGAGTGTCTTGGCTGCAGGAATGCTCATTGGAGATGGCCGGAAAAGAATTAAGCTCGCTTCCTTGCTCGCATTAAGAAGATCGATCCCAAAATACAACCAACTGGAAACATTTATATTCAAAGGCTCATAATCTATGCATCAATGATGCGATTGACTGCCATGATCTCAGGCAAGGTGCAGAGGGTAGGCTACCGAACTAAAGTGGTATCTGCCGCCCAGAGCTTGGGGCTTACTGGTTTTGTCCAGAACCGCCCGGATGGCCGGGTCCTCTTGATCGCAGAAGGGGAGAAGGAAAGCCTGGAGAAACTGGCATCAGCCATTGATATAAAGGATCTACTCATAGATGTGCATGAAATTGATTCCGAGCTCTCAGAGGCATCCGGTGCTTATCCAACCTTCCGCAAACTGACTGGACCGGATGAGGTGGGCGAACGCCTGGACGACGGCATAGAGATTCTGAAAGAGCTCGTGGTGGGGGTGAAGGCAATCGCCTCCAACATTGTCGAATTAAATGGAAAGATGGACCAGATGCTCGAAAAGCAGGACCAGATGCTTGAAAAGCAGGACCAGATGCTTGAAAAGCAGGACCAGATGCTTGAAAAGCAGGATTCCACTATTAAGGAAATACAAAAATTAAGGTATGACACGAAAAGCCATCTGGATCAGAGACTGGACCGCATTGAAACCCATGTCAAAGCACAAGAGGAAAGCCTGCCATAGCTTACCTCCAGAATCTCTTGGTCCGAGCATACTCCTTTTCCGCTTTAAGAATGTCTCTGTAAAACTCAATCTCATCCTTCTGCAGCTTTCCCACCACCCTGGCCGCGGTCTCTGGCCCCAGACCCCGGCTGGCCAGGGCAATGGCGGCGGTCTTTCCATAGCTCAAGACCAGATTAGCATTGCGAAAGACCCTTTTGGTCCTGCGCTTCTCCTCAGCGGTCTTCTTCTCCTGCTTTCGCACCACTTTGATCTCATCCTCTTCCCAGGGCTTGAGAGCAGCCACCATCCTGGAACCGCAAAGAGGACACTCCGGCTGTTCGGGGACCCTCTCGACCTGACGCATGGACTTCCATTTCTTGCAATTCACACAAAAAAGCAGTACTCGGTCGTTCATGATCCTGTTCTTGAGGAGCTTGATCACGGCGGCATCCGCGTTCTCCGGCGAGGTGACATCCCTTCCCCCTCCCCGACCACTGGTACCAATGGGAGAGAGGCTGCTGGTGGTGATGGAAATCGAGCCCTCCCTGATCTTCTGCAGCACCTCTTTAGATCGTTCGATATCCAGGCGGTCGTGATATATCTCCCGCAATGCCTCTCGATACATGGGGGTGCCCTCGAATACTGCCAGCAGCTTGGCCATGCTCACCCTCTGATAATCCATATCCCTGGATAGGGCTCCGAACTTGCGGGCCACATGGACCATCTTCCAGCGAAGGAGGGTGGTGTTCTTCAGCGTCATCTCCAGGATAGGTTCCACATAATCCGGATCAAGATCCTCTATCAACTTTTCGATCTCTTCTGCCAGCAGCGCTTTGGGAAGGGTCAGCTCTATTCTGTAGGGGTCGATCTGCAATTCCACGCTGCTTCCAAAGCGAGCGGACAGGATGGAGGTGATGACCCTGCCTAGAGTATCATTGGTCTTATGGCCAAAGCAGCAGTTTATAATCGCCCCTTCCCATCCGGCCTCCACTACCAGCAGCGATTCATCAGGCACAGGATGATTCTTTTCCCTCTGTCTCATTATGAGGTCGACAAGCTCCTTTGCCGCCTCGTTCTCCACCGGATAGCAGCTCTTCAGCCACTCTTCTGCATCTTGCTCTCCACCTCCCGCCTCTAGGATCTCGCTGATCTGCCTCCGGATCCGTCCCACCTCCTGGGCCACCTCAAAGGGTACGGGAATCTCCTCTCCTGACCAGCTGGGGATCTCTCCGCTGCGTTGAATGGGAACCACCTTGATCTCCTCATCAGCTATCTCAGTGATCTCCCAGATCTCTCCCTTGGTCACAAATGTGGCACCGGGCTGGGCGAAGCTGACCACAAAGGCCTCGTCCAGAGTGCCCACCGATCTCCGGCCCACTATATCATAGACATTATACCTCTTCTCATCCGGGATCATGGAGAGGTTCTCGATATAGTACTCTCGCGCCTTACGGGTTCTCTGCAGGATGCCGCCCTCTCGCCTGACCAGCCTGTGCTCCTCCATCTGACTGACCACCCCCTCCATCTCCTCAACTGTCAGCTCCCGGAAAGGATAGGCTCTGGTGACTATCTGAAAAACCCTCTCCAGACTTATATCGCCAAAATCGATCTCCAATCCCGCTATCTGATTGGCAAGAACATCAGTGGGCTTCTCATGGATCTTGACCGCCTCCAGATCTGAGGCAGATGCTCTTCTGGCGATGGCGCAGGCTTCAGCCACGTCATCAGCACAGGTGGCGATTATGCTTCCTGAGGATAACAGGCCTATCTTATGTCCCGCCCGGCCCACCCTCTGGAGGAGACGGGAGACCTCACGGGGTGAGCTGTACTGGATGACGTGGTCCACATCACCAATATCGATTCCCAGCTCCATGGATGAGGTGCAGATGAGACCCTGCAGCACACCACCCTTAAAGGCCTCCTCCGCCTCCACCCTGGCCTCCATCGATAGGCTGCCGTGGTGTACGCCGATGGGCTCTCCAAGCTGCCTGAACCTCGATCCTAAAACCTCAGCCGCCTGTCTGGTGTTGACGAAGACCAGGCATTTCTTATCCTTCACCACATCCCTGATCCAGCGGATCTGAGCAGCCAGACGAGGATCGCATTCCAGGGTGCTGGCCAGTGAATAGTCACTGCCTTTGGGCTGGGGGCTGACCACCTGATAGTCGCTTGCCCTTTGCACATCTGCACAAACGATCTTGTAGCGACGGTTGGTTCCCACGAGCAGTTTTGCCACTTCCTCCGGGGATCCAACGGTGGCAGAGAGGCCGATGCGCTGAAAATCTCCTGCGATCTCCACTAGCCTTTCCAGAAGAACTGATAGCTGCGAGCCGCGTTTGGATGAGGCCATCTCATGGACCTCGTCCACAACCACTGTTCTGACAGTGGAAAGGTTCTGACGCAGCCTCTTTCCGGTGAGCATGACCTGTAGAGTCTCAGGAGTGGTGATCAAGAGGTCCGGTGGCTTAAACGATTGCTTCCTTCTGTCGCTCTGGCTGGTGTCCCCATGGCGAACCGCCACCGATATCTTCAGCCTCTCCCCCCAGTCATGAAAACGACGGAGCATATCCCTGTTCAGGGCACGCAGGGGTGTGATATAGATCGATTTTATTCCCTTATCAATAGTCTTTCCTTCAGCGGACAGGATCTGGTGAAAGATGGGAAAGCTTGCTGCTTCCGTCTTGCCGGTGCCAGTGGGAGCGATGAGAAGCACATTCTCACCTGCTAAAATTGCAGGTATTGCCATCTCCTGGGGGAGCGTTGGCTCAAGGATGTCCTGATCCTGCAATATCGTCCTTATCTGCTGATGAAGCAGATCGAATGCGCTCACAAGCCATTATCTCAAGGAATCGGATATGAAAAGGTTTCGGCAAATATAAAAAATGCAAAGTCGATAAACGATCGACGCTTAGAAGGCCAAATTTTATTCTGCATGGTTTCATCATTCAATCACATCCATTCAGATTCAGTGATCATCATTCATCATCATTCAGGCAGTAATCCGTGCATTTTGTTCGGACATAGTATATGCAGAAGATCTGATGCGCTGATGTTTCTTTTGCTCGAAATAAGCAGCAATCTCCTTAAGGCGGAACAAAAGGGCGTATTCCTTTATGTGCCAGTTCTTTCCTCTTCTGTCAGTCTCGCGAATCTCGATCCAGCCATTCTGCCAGAATGGGAGCAACAGATCAATCCCACTATTATTCTTTTTATTTGATTCGATATTCAGATCGCCGTACTCAACATTTTTCATCTCAGCGAGGCTGTCAATCATCCTTACGGTATTCTGAAGTTCACCAATTTTTTGTAGATTTTCAACAAATTTTATGAACCTGCTATCCAGTACCTTTGCTCTCCCCTTCATTTTTCGATCCCTTCAATTGCTAACTTGTCTGGATTCTATAAATAATTTTTTGAAATGTGTGTTTTAGATTTAACAAATTCCTAAAGAGTGCACTGCCATTTTGAGCTTTGCTTAAGCCCTGTATCCTATGCTGATCTGTCCGGCATTGCTCATCTCCAGCACACTGCTCCTGCTCCCGCCCTCCTGGCTTTCGGAGGCTGACGGGGACATTGTCATCATATTCTTATATTTTAATATATTTCCCTTCGATCCCTGGGGAATGGGATCGCTATCCTTCCACCAGGAAGCGGAATCAAACTCATTATTGCTGTCCTCGACAAGATCGGCATGGCCTTCATCCACCAGTATTCTGTTTACCGGCGGCCATACCGGACGGTAGCGGGAGTCCATGAGATAGATGACGCAGACCAGTTGTCCCCATTCATTGCGCCCTTCAGAGCTGTTCTCATCGATATCGATATAAACGGTCTGATTCTTCAGCAGCGATTCAGCCGCCTTCTGGGCCGCTTTTCCCTCCGCAGTCACAGTGGAGGGAGCGAGAATATCTGCCAGTTTGACGCTGTCCACGCCCCGGGTCCTGGGATCGTTGATCTGCATCTCTATTCCCAGTGAGTCAGCGCTGATCACGCTAACAATACGCCCCACCGCTTCATCGGGAACGGCCAGTACACCAGGGTGGGACGCCTCAAAGAGCACTATTATCATGATCGAAAATATTGCCCACTTCTGCCTCATAGCTACCTCGATAGGATCTCTGATCATCCTTCAACTATTGGCCAATCAATATCTTCCGTCAACCGCAACCTTTCGCATTCTTCCTTCAGCGAGCAGAATCTGCATCTCTCTATAAGATCATTTCCTCTATCAGCGATTCTATGTTCAGAGGACCGGCTTTCTGGTAATACAGACTCTTTAAAATAAAGCCTATCCTCGAGCGATCTTCTCATCTCCTTCACGGTGCAGAGCAGATAAGAACGGAGAGCAGAATCGAAATGTACTTTATGCTGCTTGCCGTCTGCATAGACGATGAGGCCATAGGGAACCGGCTTATTGTAGTTCTCCTCCACCAGAAGGCAGTATGCAGCCAGCTGGAGCACGTGATTCCAATAGGGCTTTTTTGCCTGGCCGCTCTTGACCTCCACCGGAATGATGGCATTTATGGCAGCGTCTTTGATGATGTAATCCGGTCTGCCTGATATACCATATCTCTTGGAGAACAGCACTCTTCCCGGAAGGTCCAGATCCGAGTATATCATCTCACCCATTGGAACTCCATTCTTTGCTCTGATCGATCTGGCGGCAGATGATTCTCTGCTCGATAGGATATGAAAAGCCATAGCAATGATCAGGAGAGATGCCGCCAGGGCTGATAGTATCAGATTTGATTGAACAGCAACCACCCTAGCAAGAGAATTGCGCTCAGCGCTGAAAGATGCCCAAGCATACGGAATGTCTGGGAGGCATTCTCCTTTTTCTGCAGATTGGAGATCTCTCTTCCCATCTTTTGATGCGCCTTTTTTCCCCGGACGAGACTTATAGAACTCGGTCTTATGCCCGCTCTTATCAGATGCCAGGATAGGGGACAGAAAACGTACTGGGATATTTCCGATGCTGTTATCACCTCGTTCTTTTCTCTCCTCTTGATCATACGATCTATTGATAAAGGCTACAGGGAGATAAAGCTATTTCAAGATAATTGATTGAAGCGGTCTTAATTGAACCATCACAGGTATAAAGGATAAATCCTCTTCCCGAAATAGGATGATATGGAGGAGGATGATGTGGAGGAAGTAACGCCAGGAGTGATCAGATGACAATCAAGGTGAGCATAGCGACATTCAACCTCATGAGCCTGGATGATCGACCGGATAGAAGCCCAAGCCTGGATGAGAGAATACCAATTCTTCGCCCCCAGCTCATACGATTGGACGCGGACATTCTCTGCCTGCAGGAGATCTGCGCTCAGCATGAGCATAATGGGAAGTCTCGCCTGGCGGCTTTGGACCGTCTCCTCGAGGGGACGCCCTATGAGAGCTTCAATAGGGCCTCGACTGTGGACCGGGATGGAAATTATCTGGGCCATCATAATCTGGTCATACTCAGCCGCTACGATATCATAGAGCACCACCAGTATCAGCATGAGTATGCTCCCTCGCCCAGTTACAAGAAGGTCACTGCCCTGCCCGAGGAATTGGAGGCAAGAGAGATCTCCTGGGAGAGGCCTATCCTCCATGCCAAGGTAAGGCTGCCCAATGGAGCGGTGCTGGATGTGATCAACCTGCACCTCAAATCCCGCCGGCCGACCAACATCCAGGGTCATAAGCTGAGCGAGAGGACCTGGAAAACGGCCTTTGGCTGGGCGGAAGGGGTCTTCATATCCAGCATGAAGCGCATCGGACAGGCTCTTGAGACCCGCATTCTGATAGACAATCTATTCGATGACAATCGCTGCGCTCTCATTGCCGTCTGCGGGGATTTCAATGAGGAGTTCGATGAGGTCTCAATAGAGGCCATCCGGGGCGACGTGGAGAATACAGGGAATATCGACCTGGCCATGAGGGTCATGGTTCCCACGGAGAGAAACATCCCCGAGCCGGCGCGATATTCCCTCCTCCATAACGGCAAAGGTAAGATGCTCGACCATATTCTGGTCTCAAGGACGATGCTCGCCTTCTTCAAGGGCTCTGAGGTGCACAACGAGCTCTTGCATGATGAATCCATAGTATTCGCTCCCAAGATCTTCTATCCTGAGTCAGATCATGCCCCGGTGATCGCCAGATTTGAGCTGCCGGAATCGGATATAAGATGGTCCACTACAGCCAGCGTCCTGAGAAAGGAGAGAGGGAAGGAAAAGAGCCAACGATCACGATACAAGTAATCGTTCAGCATATATTTTAATAAATATAATTATATAAAAGCAAATTTGGTGATATGAGCATTTGGTGATATGAGCAAGAAGAGCGGCGGGATTCTGCCTTTCAGGTTTCGAGATAACCGTCTTGAAGTGATGCTGGTCCATCCCGGAGGACCTTTGTGGTCTGGGAAGGACGATGCCGCTTGGTCGATTTCCAAAGGCCTCTTCGAGGAGGATGAGAGCCCCCTGGAGGCGGCAAAAAGGGAGTTTAAGGAAGAGACGGGCTTTGAGATCGAGGGCGATTTCCTAGATCTGGGTAGGATAAAGCAGCCCAGCGGAAAGATCGTTTATGCCTGGGCGGTGGAAAAGGATCTGGATGAGATGAATATCGTGAGCAATAAGTTCTCCATGGAGTGGCCAAAGAGATCAGGTATAATGCGAGAGTTTCCTGAGATCGACAGAGCTGGCTGGTTTGATATAGAGTCTGCCCGAAAGAAGATCCTCAAAGGGCAGCAGGGTTTCATCGACCGGCTGATCTCTGCCATCGATGGACCCTCTAAATAACATAATAACATAGAAATAAAATAATTTAATTTATCTGGATAGCGCGCTCTTGACCTTCGCCACCAGATCTTCTTTTACCGCGCTCCTGCGGTCTCCTCCGCAGACGATGCCCCGCACGCCGATGATATCCGGCTGCAGACGTATGAGTGCCTCTAGATGAGCAAATCCGATGCTGCCCGCCAGGGCAACCTCCAGATCAAATGAGTGGCCAAGCTCGATGAATTCCGCTAAATTCCCTTCGCCCATGAAGTCGAATGTCGGCCTCCCGTCTTTTATAGCCGTGTCCACCATCACCACATCTGCTCCTGCCTTTGAAGCGGCAGCGGGCAGGAGTATGGGAGATATGCTTCCAACCCGAAGATGGTCTGAGTAGCCTGATGCCACTACCTTTTTCTCCGGATCGAAGTCCTTGACCGCTCGCACAATGGCATTCAGCATCTCTTCCGCCTGAACCTTTGTCTTCACTCCCAATAGGCCTGCTTTAATGTAATCCGCGCCGGAAGACGCAGCGCCTAAAGCCGCCAGGCTTGCTGTTCCCGGCTTGAACTCCAGGTCGCCGATGGTCGCACTCACCGGCACTTTGCCTCCTGCCAGGTCTACGACAGAGCGGATGACCCAGGGAAAATTCGCACCCAGGGACCCTTCCTTGGGGTTCTTCACATCCAGAATATCAGCGCCGCCTGCGAGAGCTGCATGCGCTTCTTCCATGTTCATGGGGCTGACCAATAATCTCATATTCTCTCAATCCCGATAGGGCAAATGTGCAGTGCATCTTCGTCTTCGATATACTTAATGGTGCTGTTGTCCATGCCCTGCGAGGAGAGCGCAGCCGCTATAAGCCTATTGCGGAGTTCAGCCGGATAACAGCCTCCTCCGATCCGCTCCAGATTTTAAATGAGCTCCGGCCAGTGCAGGTCTATGTGGCAGACCTGAATATGATCATGGGCAGTGGGCAAAACCTGGAAATCATCGATAAGATATCCAGTCGGGCCAAGACAATGGCGGACACCGGTGCCTCCAGGTTAAGCGATCTGGACCGTCTTCCTCCATCCGTTCTCCCCGTGCTTGGGACGGAGACGGCCTCCATTTCCCTGATAGAGGAGGTCTCAGGACAGAGGAGGATGATCGCCAGCCTGGATATGTCAAACCGCAGGGTCCTCTCCAGGGATGGAGCTCTATCGGATCGCAACCCACTTGATGTCCTGAAGGATCTGAACCACCTCCACCTGGAGGGGGTAATAATCATGGAACTGAACCGGATTGGCACCTCTGCCGGCCTGGATGAGGAGTTCTTGAAAAAGGTGGAAAATATTAGCAGCCACCCCCTGATCCTGGGAGGCGGGGTGAAGGATGAAGCGGATCTCGTGGCTCTGGAGGAGATCGGCTTTTCCGGAGCTTTGGTGGCCACAGCGGTCCATAATGGGAAGATTCCGCTTAAACGGATACAGTAAGAAACACTGAAGGCAACCGGGTCATGGGGATCGGCTGCTATTGTTGCTGGGGTGTTTGCTATGTGGCCAGGCATATGATATCCTGGGCTCCTCGCTGTTTTCTGTGGGCATTGTGACTAAAACTTAAAACCACAAAGGCACAAAGACACAAAGGGTTTTATCCTCAATATGAGGATTGATCAGCGATATAAAAAGACATCTTTGTGCCTTTGTGTCTTTGTGGTTCATTTTTTGTGCTATAGCTAAGAACAACGAAGACGCAACAGAAGGCCAATAATCAGGTCGGCCACCAGGGGCGGCCCATAGGAAAGAGCGAAGAACCATATCCTGAGTTATGTTTCCCGTTGAACTGCTCCTCTGTGCACGAAAGTGTGGTGCTCATCATAGAAAGTATTCCAGCTACTTTCGCTCCTGCTGAATGGAATGCAGCCACACCGACGTCTCCCTGACCAATCCCGGTTTAGGGACCGAGAGAGCGGTGCAGATAGTGTTGCCCTTTCCTATGTTGACGTGCTCAAACTATATCTTATAATTTTAAATTCTCACAGCCCTAACCTCGCCTAAAGCACATTCCGAATTCTATGCCATTCCAGGTACTGATGCCTGATATGAAATCAGTATTCCAGGTATGGAGGAATAATCTAGGCCAGCTCACTGTATTATTTCCGCCTTTCTGTTTAAGGGTTATGTTGTTCATTATATGGCCACGATTTCCCTTTTCAGCATGGGTTCCCACATAAACTTCACCACGTTCCAGCTCTGTGAATACTATGCGGAAGATGGGACCAGGATAGTCGCCCTTTATATCGCTTATCTCCAGCTTGGCATTACGCCCGTCATATTCGCCGCTATACGTTCCGAAGAAATCTTGCCATCCTTTAAAGCGTGCCATTTTTTTAGCCTCCTTTTTCTATAAACATCTTTATAAATATAAAAACATTAATGCATTTAATGGTTAATATCGAATGTTATAAACCTATTTCTATGAACTAATAGTTAAACATATCGAATATCCTGCAATTATCGAAGACGATAAAGAGGCCTTAAAGCTTGATTTTGAGCGGGCGCAATTCAGATCCCGTGCTCCTCCTGCAAATCCTCTAGCTCCTACCTGGCCAGCTCCTCTGGCTTCCTGTTTACGGCGGTGTACTCGTGGAGCATACCCTTCACCTTCTGGCTCAACTCTGCACTCTCAGCTCCACCCTCTTCCATCTTGGCATAGAACTGGGGGCAGCATTCATACTGGAAAGGGGCCATCCAAGAGCATCTCGTTAAATTTGAATAGCTATATTCAGATCTCGGACCCCCAGTGTGACGATGTTCAATCGCCGCTCCATATTTTAACTCCTGAATAACCAGAAAAACCCTTAACCCCGAAGACATATTCCTCGCCAGATTTCGATATCATCCTTCCCTGCAAGAGGGCAAGCTGCTGGTTATCCACACGGTCCGCCATCGGCCAGGGATAGTCGAGCACCGTCGGAATGCTCTCCCGCACCTCAACCTCCAGTTCCAGGCTCCACTTGCCATTATCCGCCAGAACATCGTACCGGGCAGGATAGACCACGGTTGCATTATCGAAAGCGTATTCTGAATACTCGGTGTAATTCACATCGACCTGCCTCCCTGAGAAGTCTATTGCCTCGTCATCCTTTTGAACTCCGATAAATGCCTCTCTTTCCTCTCCTGAGATCTCCCTGTAGTTTAAGGTGAAGTTCTCTGCAGGGTTTGAGGCCTCTGCCCAGGTGAACCGGGAATCGCTTATGGGAAAACGACCCCAGATGTGGTCATGGTAGCCCGTCCCGTTGAAATCTACTGTACTGTTGTTTATGGTCAGGCTGCCGGTCACATTGGCCGAGGGCATATAGACCAGCCACTTCATCCAACCGGATTGGCCCACCTTCGCTTGAGTGGGGATGGCATACCAGGGGTCTGCAGCCGGCTCATAGGTCAGGTCCCAGCGGAAGGGCTGGCCGGTTGCCTTATCTTCGACCTCCCCCCAGACATTGATTCTGCCTATCCCATCTGTGAAAAAACCGTTTTTGTCCATTTCAAACATGGCCAGGCTGCGATCTGCCCCAAATCCCCCGCTTTGGCGAGATCCAGTCACCGCAGACCGCCCATCCTGCAGCAGAACGGCCTGGACCAGAATCCTTCGCAAAGAGGCTAGGTTGTCCGGATCGCTAAGGAGAAAGGTGAGCATAAATACAGTGCCAGTGCTATCATCTCGTCCATTGAAGTACCACCATTCATTGTATAGCTGGTCGTCGATTCCGTTTTTCATATAGTGATAGGCATTATCCTTGGGATTGGCATTGACTGCTGATCCGGAAACAGATACCAGATATAGTACAACCGATACTATTCCTAATACTACTATTGATTCTATTAAAATAATATTTATCCTACTTGACCTAAATTTCATTCTGGTATCCCCGTTCTTCCTTTCAGCTTGATTTCCAAATTACAAATTTTTTTGTCTTTTTTACATTTCCTCTCAAATATAACTATCTTTTCATCCTTTGCCAGGCTCAATGCAGCGTCTGAGAAGTTCAATCGCCTCTCTCGGATCATTCGCCTTCATGGTGCCAGCAATATCCCAGCTCTCTAGGATGATGACGGGTCGGTTCATCTTCAGGGCCAGAGCGATCTCGGAAAGAGTCCCATACTCTCCGGACAGAGCGATAACTGCATCAGAGCTTCTCACAATTATCGCATTCCTGGCGTGGCTCATGCCGGTGGCTACTCTTATGCCCACATAGGGATTGGCATCTCCTCTCTCCCCGGGCAGAATTCCCACCACCGTTCCTCCTGCCTCCGCGGCCCCTTTGCATGCCGCCTCCATCACTCCTCCCAAGCCCCCGCAAAGGAGGATGTGCCCCTCTTCAGCAAGAAGCCTGCCCAGTTCCTCTGCCAACTCCTTAACACGGGGGCTGCAGTCTCCTCCTCCCACCACTGCTACCTGCATTTCAAATCCACCCTTGCTATAGATATTCTCCATATTCGCATGCCTGACTTGAGATTATAGATAAAACAAAAATTGCCAGTATCGAGAGGCTTGATATGACTGATACTCTCCCTATGGATCTCATGATTATCCAAATCCATTGTCAAGAGAAGATGTCCTCACTGTATTTATATTATATGGAGACCAAAAGTATAAATATAATTAGGTATTAGTAGGATTGAATCTATAGATTCAGGGGGTAAGAAGATAAACATAAAAGGGTTTGTGCTGGCCTTTGCCCTGGCGGCTCTTATCGTTCCTGCTATGGCTTGTGGGCCTCTTAGCTATGGCGGGGTGGATATATTCGGAAAAGGTGGAGGAATATTTGAATCAGAAGCCTCAGCCTTTGAGTTTCCAGAATACACTGATGTAAATATCGATATTCTAAATGTGGGAAATGATAGAGCTCTGGCCATTGGTCCCGGGAAGGATCCCATCGCCACCAACAATCTGCTGATCAAGAAGAATCAGGATTCAGGAGATTGTGAATGCTGCTACGGATGCCTTCCGACGAACGGCAGCATGTCATCCAACTGTATGGATTGCTGCTACAAGGTCAATATTGATCAGATCAACGTGGGCGACCGGGATGCCATTGCATTCGGGCTCTCTGAGGCCACCAACAACGTCAAAATCGTTGCCAATCAGCAATGATCAGATACTAGATAAGACGGTCCAGTCCCAATAATTAGATCAGAAATATCAAGCTTCCAGCTCCCTTAAAGGAGATGGGAGCGGCTTTTTTTTAAATCGCCTTCTGGTAGCTTTTCTTATCATAATCTTCAGCATCAACAGGACTATGCCCTCTGCTTGTACAGTGAAAGGCTAAGGCTTGCTACCAGCACCGCAAATAGGGCATAAGCCAGAGGAAGCCAGACGGGCATTCCCCAAATATCCGGACGGGCATAGGTCTAGGCTCCTGCTGTCATGGGCAGGAACTCGCATATCGGCCTGAGGTAACTACCTGCCACCATGAGGATTAATGTTGATCTTTCCGGGCGGAGGATGAATATGGCCGCTTCCAGGATTAAAGCAGCGGAAATTAAAAGCAACAGATTGCGGCTCAGAAAAATAAATAAAGCTATCTGAATGATAATTCTGGAGAGGGCCAGGGGAAGCGTTCTCTCCCTGCTCAGGGGAATTGAGCCGAGAAGGGATCTTACTATCAGCCACAAAGCGTGGGAAAGCAGGCCCAGATGACGAAAAGCCAGGGCGGCATGAGGATAAAGCCGCCAGTGTTTGCATAGCTCCATAGACCTCCGAGGGCGCAGCAGATCTCTGGATGAGGGCCAGGTCCAGGAGGCGATGAGTCTTAGAGGGAGAAGCTATCGGTATCTCTGGCATTTCAGAACAGTTATCCGTTTCTCTTTTAAGTAGATGATCCTGAGCCAGGGATTATCCCGAGTTGGCTTCGATAAAGACGCAAACATCATGACATTGACCGCATAATTTAGCGAAGAGCCTGATTTTGGTTCCCTGAATGGAAAAGAGATTAATACTAAATCCAACGATGACCTGTTATGCCAAGGCGTATATACAAACTAAAGCAGCCAGGCATGAGCCGGGAGAAGAATCTGGTACTGATACTGCTGGCCATATTAGTGGCCCTTGTCCTCTGGAACAGCTTCTGGTCTCTGGCGAGACTGGCTTTATTCATAGCTATAGTCTATATAATTTATCAGGTTCTAAAGCAGTACTTCTGAGATGATCACCGGGAAGCCTTTGAATCCAGCAATTGCTCGGGTCCAGAGCCGATAATCGATCAGCTTTTTATCATTTTTTCCGCCAGAGAGCTCTTGCCCTATTCAGATCATCTGTGGTATTTAAGTTGAAAAATGAGAGCTGCTCAGGGTCCAGGGGCAATAGTTGCTCTTTTGGAATCCGATTGACGATAAGTTCCTGCAGGGGAATGTGGATCTTCCTCTCCCCCCTCTCCAAAGCCCTCCGGCAGGCAAGATGCATCTTCGCCCTCTCGTAGACCGAATGTAGCGGCTCGAAGTATCCATTGGCCTGCACAGGAACTGCCGCTTCGTAGCCTTTTTCCGGGTCTGCCAGCTCAAAGAGCCTATCGATCACCATCTGGTTCAAAAAAGGAAGGTCGCATCCTGTGGCAAAAGCGAATCTGCCCCTGGCCATCCCCAAACCCGCCTCAAGGCCCGCCACCGGCCCGAATCCACTGATGCTGTCCCAGGTAAAGCGAATCCTGGTCTGATCTAAGATTGCTGGATTCAAAAGAGATTGATCTGAAATCGATTGATCTAAAATCGATCGACCTAAGAGCATTTGATTCGATGCTATCTCTTTCAGCCTTCTCGCATGCTCCCGGTCTCTGGCCACCACCACCACCTCATCGACTGCAGAGAGGATGACCTTCACCGTCCAGAAGATGAGTGGCCTTCCATCGAACTCTAAGAGCGCCTTATCCTGACCCAGGCGCAGGCCCTTTCCTCCTGCCAGGATCACAGCGGAGCGCATAGCTTCCAGCCGTTCTCCTGGCAGTCATCTTCCAGAGCCTCCTCCAGTGCCCTCTGGGGATCAGAAAACATTCTCTCGCTCCTTAGGATCACATGCTCCTGGCTGATGGAGGCCGTCTTCTTTGCTACCTCCTGGAATATCTTCTGGATCAGAGACTCATCCACTCGACCACCTGCCTGAACAACCATCGATACCGCAATCTGCTGGGTGAACCGATTTCCATAGATGATGCATCCCCTTCTCCCTTGATCTCTCACTCTGGCCTCTTTTCCGGAGATGTCAACTTGCAACTGAGCCCCAGGGACGATATAGATCCTCCTCCGCCTCTCCAGCTGGGAAGTGATCTCAGTTACCTCTCCCACCAGAATATCGCTTCGCCTCCATACCTTGTCTCTGCCATCTGTTACCTGCAGGGTGGCCCCAATCTCCTTTGCCCGGGCCAGAAGAGACGCATCATCCTTGATCTGGCCGCTGTAAAGCTCATGCTCGAGCTCGGGAAAGCTTCCCAGGAAGGTGATTGAACGCCTGTCGCCTCCTATCACCGCTTCCTTGCTCTTTGCCAGGGCTACTACCAGGGACATCTTCTGCTCCTTTCTTTTGCCATTTCTTTTGACTCGCTCCCCTATAATCGCTTCCTCTCCGATTCGATTATTTTACCGTCGAGCTTCTCTTTTGCTCTTCTGTGGCCTTCAGGGTCTGGCGAAGGAGCATGGCCACGGTAAGGGGCCCCACGCCACCTGGAACCGGGGTTATCGCTCCCGCGATCTCGGATACCGCCTCATAATCCACATCTCCCACTGTCTTATCTCCCACCCGGTTTATGCCCACATCAAAGACATAGGCTCCCGGCCGGACCATCTCCTTCTTGATCAGACCAGGGACTCCCGCCGCTACCACCAGCACCTCAGCATCGCGGGTGTGCTCGGCCAGATCGCGGGTGAACACATGGCATACCTGGACCGTGGCATTGCGGTTGAGCATCATGGCCGCCAAAGGTTTGCCCACCACATTGCTGTGACCGACGATGACCACCTCCGTACCCTCCAGATTCTTATCGAGCCTCTCTAAAGCATAAATGATCCCCAGTGGGGTGCAGGGCACCAGCCTCTCTGCACCCAAGAGTAATGCTCCCATATTCCGGGGATGAAAACCGTCCACATCCTTCTCCGGCAGAATGCTCATCATCGCCTTCTGGGGGTTCAGACCTCCTGGCAGGGGCAGCTGCAGGAGAATGCCGTTGATATCCTCCCGGAGGTTTAGCTCCCGGATTTTGGCGACGATCTCCTCTTCTGTGCTGCTCTCCGGCAGGATCACGTTCTCTGACTTTATCCCCGCCCGGGAGCAGGCGGCGTGCTTTAGCCGGATGTACATCTGCGAGGCCGGATTCTCTCCTACCAGGACTGTGGCCAGGCCAGGAACTATACCCTGCTCGGCCAGCTTCTTCGCCCTGGCCAGGGTCTCTGCCTCCACCTCACCGGCCAGGGCCTTTCCGTCTATTATCGTAGTCAGTTTGATCACACCATATCGGGATAAAGGGGGAACTGGTCGCACAGGGCCCTGGCCTCGGAGCGAACCTCCTTTATGGTCGACTCATTATTGATATCGCGGAGCACCCGTGTAACCATATCGGCGATCTGGACCATTTGCTTCTCTTTCATTCCTCTGGTGGTCATAGCCGGGGTGCCCATCCGGATGCCGCTGGTGACGAAGGGCGTGGCAGGATCGAAGGGAATCATGTTCTTGTTGAGGGTGATCCCCGCCCTCTCAAGAGTCTCGTCCGCTACCTTTCCGGTGATACCCTCTTTGAGCAGCTTGACCAAGAGCAGATGATTGTCTGTGCCCCCGCTGACCAGGTCGAAGTCATTTTTCAGCAGCCTCTCAGCCAGAGCCTGGGCATTTCTTATCACCTGGAACTGATACTCCTTGAACTCCGGGGTTAAGGCCTCCTTGAATGCCACTGCTTTCGCCGCTATGGAGTTCATGAACGGCCCCCCTTGAGTTCCAGGGAATACAGAGCGGTCGATGGCCGACGCAAGCTCCTCTTTGCAGAGGATTATCGCGCCCCTCGGCCCTCGCAGGGTCTTATGAGTGGTGGTGGTGACGATATCCGCATAAGGGACAGGAGAGGGATGGGCACCCACTGCACACATGCCAGCGATATGGGCGATGTCCGCCATAACCTTAGCCCCCACATCATCGGCGATCTCCCGCACCGCCTTGAAGTCGATGGTTCGTGGATAGCTTGATGCGCCCACCACAATGAGCTGGGGCCGGGACTTTCGGGCGATATCTGCCATATCGGAGTAGTCGAGCATCTCTGTCTCCCTGGAGACGTTATATGGGACGATCTTGTACATCTTGCCCGAGAAGTTGACCGGGCTGCCGTGAGAGAGATGGCCACCGTGAGCCAGGTTCATTCCCATTACTGTGTCGCCGACATTGAGGACGGCGAAGTAAGCCGCCATATTGGCCTGAGTGCCACTATGGGGCTGAACGTTCACATGCTCTGCGCCAAAGAGCTTCTTGCAGCGCTCTATTGCCAGCTCCTCGGCCAGGTCCACGCAGGCCGTGCCGCGATAGTAGCGTTTGCCGGGATAGCCTTCTGCATACTTATTGGTCATGACACAGCTTTGCGCCTCCATGACCGCTCTACTGGTGAAGTTCTCTGATGCAATCAGGATGATATTATTTCGCTGCCTCTCCAGCTCAGACTGGATCGCGGCCGCGATTTCGGAATCTACAACATCTAGGGTTTTCAAATCGAATCACCGGTGCAATTAGCGAGATGCTTGGTGGTTTACTGAGGAGGGCAAAATAGATTATGGTAAGAGGGGGATATTCAATGCTCAACCACTGGCACCATAGGGCCTGACACCGGTACCATGAATCCATGGCTCTGGCACCAATACTCTTTTATTGCCACCGGCAAATGAATGCTGGATGCTGCAGCGAGCGAGGATGATCGCCGACTACCAGTTTGGCAGGGGAGCGGGTATTGCTCTCTTTCCCGAAGGCACGACATACAGCCTCTCCAAGACCCGCCGGCTGAGATATCTCTACTGGGAGAAGGAGAGGGTTGCCACCGTCCGGGCAATGGACAACCTCCTGACCCTGAGCATGATCGGCGCAGAGAGGCTGCACAGTCTGCTCCCCAGCCCGAGATTCAGGGTGGTGGCTTCAGATGATGCTGCGCCATTCATAGCCAAAGGGGGCAATCTATTTGCCAGGCATGTCCTTGCCGTCGACCCGGAGATTCGGGCTGGCGAGGAGGTTTTGATAGTTGACTCTCAAGATCGACTGCTGGCTACGGGCACTGCCGTCCTCGCACCGGAGGAGATGCTGCAGATCAAAAGAGGGCTTGCGGTGCAGGTGAGGAAAGCGGCAGAGCATTAATATAAATTATTTATAACGATTTATCAAATCAGAAAGGCTTTATTATTCAGCACCCGATCTATGGCCTCTTCCAGTTGATAGGTATTTATGGGCTTGGCCAGGTAATCATCCGAACAGATCCATTGATCAAGGTGGTCTTACGTCCAGGCTCAGACTCCAGCCAGATCCATCCTCCATGCCGCTCTACGATCTTCTTGGCCATGGTGAGACCTATTCCCGTACCTGGATGCTCATCTCTGCCATGCAGCTTTGTCAAGGATATTGGCCGAGTTACATAGAGCGATCTGACTGATTCTCGAGTGTTCCAGAGGGGGATCTTTACCGTCTCCCAGCGCTCTCCTGATAGTGCCCTCTCTATGTGATCCAGCGCCATCATCCTGCTTCCCTCCGGAAACAGAATTTCCAGCTTACTTCCCAAGATCTCACGTGCCTATAGGCAGTCACAGGGCTTGCCTTTCTCGCCCAGGATGATCTCATAAAAGGCAAATCCCTCGAGTTGCTCGATGCTTATGGAATCCGGATCTCTGCGGATCTGCTGCCGGAAATGCTGCAATAGGCTGCTGCCTTGAGGAGATCGCCGGATGTGGCATTGACCGGGTAATCATAGCTGAATGTGGTGGTGGTGGTCTGATTGGTGTATTCTCTCCTCAGGATCTCATTGCCATTCTTTTGCAACACCACCTCCCGGACATAATGGCTGTCGGTATTCGATGAGGTATGGGTTATGGTTACATTCAATGTCTGATTCAGATTGTCATAAGCGAGAAGAACCTGGGAGGGAGAATGAGCAAAGACCGGAATTGTCAGCAGGAAAATCAGCAGGACGGCACAGAGAGCATTATTACCCGATCGATGCAAGTGCGGGACTTTAACTTTATTGTCCATATCTATTGATATCTGATCATTATGATTCATGCCTGAGAACACCTCTTTATAGATAGAATGCCTCTAGATAAATGATGGTAATTATGACTGGATCTTATAAAAAGCTTGTCTGCAGATCATCCTGATATTCTCCTGATCCTGATCACTGGTATTCCCTGCACCTTCTCTTCCAGAATCTCATCCTTAATGGTGTATGGATTGAATCCATAAAGAAATGCCCAGATTCCGCTGCCTTTCAAGATCTGGCGGATGGCAATGGCCGCCTCCTTCCGATCGCTCACCACTTCTGCGTGGCCTTTTAAGGCGCTGCTGGGCAATAGGATCTCCACATCGGGGTTTGCCAAAACATTGAGATACCACTGGCCCTTTAGATGCTTGCCCTGGTAGCAGTAGATGTTCTCACCGATCAGGGCGTGGTGCACAGGTGTGTAGCGTATCTTTCCCGTCCTCCTGCCTCTCGTTTTAATGACCATGATATTGCCTGTGATGGGATTTGAAATAAATCTGCCAAGGTTCCTCTGAAAAGCGGGCACCACTATATATCGATTGAATATTCTGAATAATGCTCTTTGAATTGATTTAAGCATGCACTTCTGGGTTTCGACAGTAAAATTAATATAGGTTGTGCTGAAAGCGCATTAGCATGTCGAAGCTCAGCAGTTCCATTTTTAGTAAAGAGCACGGCAGCGATGCATCCTTAGATGCATCTATAACAAAACCGGGACTGTAAGGCCCAATCCGGTTTGATCTGGGTTGGGTAATAAATGTTTGATCGCTGCATAGCGTTATCGAATTGGCACTGACTTATAAAAAAATAAATTGGAAGGATGGCCGCATAAGAGATTGCCGGTCTCTTAATGATATTGGCCCGCGCAAAAGTCCTGCTTCTCCATCGAGGGGAATCGAGCATTCTGACGGATGGAAGGCCAAAAGCATAGCGGTCTCGTCCTTTCGGGAAGTGGAAAATGATCGGAAGAGATGAAATAAACAGACCTTATAGGCCTGATGAGCCTTATGAGCAATATGAGCATTATGAGCTCTCTGGAATTGGAGCCAGGCTGTTTGGCCCCATAGCAGGCTACCTGAGAGCCCATAGGGGCAGCATCCGGCATACAGATGAGATCTTATTCGCACTGGCCCTGACTGTACTGATATTCGGATCGGTCTTCTCCATGGATCTCATGGCCAGAATGGGGGCGTTCCAATGAAAGGATATTGTGAAGCCCTCTATGATGTCCTGGTCAACCGGAATTATAGATCAAAGAATGCCCCCCTGGTGGAGATATTCCTCAGCCTGGGAGCATTCATAGGCATAGGCCTCACGACGGTTATGCTCAAAGCGGGATGGTAGGGCAAAATGGCATCTAGTGGCAGGAAAGACACCTCGTCATCTATGCTGGTTTATAAAAAGAAGCTGATGGCCGAGCGCCATTTCCTGCTGGTGAAGCTGGCGGAATGCGCCAATAAGATCAAGATAATTGATGAGCAGCTTAAATCCATTTGAAGCAAATCATCCCTGGAGAAAAATAGCAAGCATGATCTAATCCTGGCTCATCAGTAAGGCATTCTATAATCATCATATCCGCCTGTTCCGCCTATCCGCCTGTTCCGCCGCAGTCCTCGGGTGAGGCAGATCTCTTGCCATCTACACAGACGGGATGCGCAAGCTCTTTTTCTAGCTGAAATATCCCCTCCACCAATATATCATGTCGCCAGCTGTCACCCAAATCGTACTCGTAAACGAACCCGCCCATCTCTGCAGGCGCTACCTTGGAGAGTTTGAGCTTTTTCTCATTCTTTGTCTCCATGGGCTAGGGGTCCTCAGGAGATGGAATGGAGTAGCATTCTTCACCATATTATCACTCCACCCTCACCCTCGCCCCCAGCCTCTCCATCTCCATAAAGAATCCGGGGTAGCTCACATCCACCGCCTCAGCGGTATCGATCCTCGTCTCGCCAGCCATAAGACCTGCCACCGTCAGGGCCATGACGATCCTGTGGTCATGATAGCCGTGAACGCTCGCCCCGTGCAGCTTTCCGCCCATGATTTCCAGGCCGTCCGGCCGCTCTTTGATATTCGCCCCCATCTTGGTCAGCTCGACGGCCATGGCGTGGAGCCTGTCCGTCTCCTTATGGCGCACGTGCTCCGCATTGACCACTGTGGTCTTGCCCTTTGCCACTGCACCCAGGACAGCAATGGTAGGAACCAGATCCGGCGTTCTACTGGCATCGATCTCTATTCCCTCCAGCTCCCCGCCTTTGATCCTCAGGTCACCCGATTCCCTGTTCCACGATACCTGGGCCCCCATGCGGCTCAGGATATCGATGATAGCCGAATCCCCCTGCCGGGAGGGCAGGACCCCTTTCACTGTGACCTCAGATCCGGTGACCGCAGCAGCAGCCAGGGGATAGGAGGCGGAGGAGAAGTCGCCGGGAATGGTGTATTCCTCAAGGCCGAAGCTCTGGCCACCGGGTACAATGAACTCCTGCTCCCTTTCCTCGATCTTTATGCCTGCATCAAAAAGCATGTCCAGGGTGATCTCAGCATAGGGGCGCGACTTCAGCTCGCCCTCGATCACAATCCTGGTGTCGTTCTCTGCCAGGGGACAGGCAATGAAGAGCGCTGAGAGAAACTGGCTGCTCAGCCCACCCTGCAGGTGCGCTGTGCCGCCGGACATCTTCCCTCTGATGACCAGGGGGGCTTTGCCGTTATTCTTAATGGAGAAGGCATCCGCCCCCAGCTCGTTAAGGGCACTAAGCAACGGTCCATTGGGCCGGGTGCGAATGGAGGAGTCGCCGGTGAGAACAGCTCCCTCGGTGAGCGCGGCCACCGCCGAGCAGAAGCGCAATGTAGTGCCGGAGTTGAGCACGTCGATCACGTTCTCCGGGGTCTGAGGAAGATCTCGGACCCCTTCGATGAAAAGGTCGTCCTTTTTCTCTTCTTTCCTTATCATGGCTCCGAAGGCCTCGCTGGCAGATACCGTGGCCAAAGTATCAGCAGACAGCAATGGCCGCAGGACTTTTCCGCCCGGGCCAAGAGAGGTTATCAGAATAGCGCGGTGGGTGTAGCTTTTCGAGGGAGGGGCATAGACCTCGCCGGATACAGCAGAGCACTCGACTGAGGCGATCATGAATCNGAGATGAATGAAGATGTATAAGAAATNAGTGCCATGATATAGCCTGACACGATGGCCTGAAAAGGAAGAGAGAGAAGCCCCCACTCCTCTACCTCCTCTGCCGCTATTACGGCATTCGACGTAGTACGACGCAAGTCGAATATAAGACTTGCGGGCCATATCCCGGATCATGGCCGTGGAAGCAATTCTCATTCCTTCTTCAATAAACCTTAATGTCCAGTTCAGTCACCTTGGCAATTGACTCGAAATCCCTATCCCTTGTGATTAAGTTCTCAGATTCGCTTGCCACTGCAATTCCGGAGATGAGTATATCGAAGGCATTGACGGAAATTCCCAGGGCCATGAGACTGGCCATGATCTCGCTTGACTTTTCCGCAGCAGCCAGATCAAAATCCAGTATCTTGATCTCTGAAAAGAATCTTCGAAAAAATTTCTCCTCCTTTTTGGACCTATAACGTCTTATGCCGACAAAAATTTCATAATAATTTACTACAGTAGTTGCCAGGTCGCCTCCTAATACACCTCTAATCACCTCCCCACCCCGAAACAGGTCGATAAGAGCGCTGGTATCCAGGACGATCATACTCTCGACCTTGCCATTTCTCTAATCCTCTTAGAATCTGCCTCCAACCGGTCTAAAAGCGGATCATCCTTGAGAGTTCCAAAGTATTCAGATAGATCGACTTTATCCTTCTTAAGCAGCCTTTCTATTACGTCGCTAAAGCTCTCCTCTTCTTTCTTTGCATCTTTAAGCATTTTATATATGTCGTCTCTAATGGAAATGGTCTTGGATGCCATGAATCTGTGTATGTATGCACAGATATATACAGTTTGGGATTTGGAACTAAGAGCATCAAAATGGTGTCCCAGTTCAGGTCTCCTATCACGTTCATCGGAAATGAATAAAAATGGTTCTTCGCTGTTTTCTGTGGGTAAACCTGGAGATACTATTTCTCCCTCGTCTTCGTGCCTTTGTGCCTCCGTGGTGATATCGGGATGCTTGGGCCTCACCACAAAGACACCAAGGGACAAAGAAAAATTCTCTGGAGTATAATACCCACGCAATTTAGCGAAGAGCCATAAAAAATGTGTTTTTTGCGATTCATTCTAATCGCTTCTGCTCGCCAGGAGAGTCACATCCGCGACTCCAGGAATCTGGGCAAACTCAATCAGAGCATTTCTGAGGTCTGCAGGAGTAGTGGCAGCGATATGCAGAATTATGCCAAACCCATACGCCCTTCCAACCACGATCTGTTTTGCATTCCCTAAAGAAATCGCCAGATCCTGCTCGTCCAGGTCCGTTCCCTCGATCAAAACCAAACTTACTATCATGCTTCATCCTCCCAGGCTGAAAAGCTTCAATGGGCCGTGATCCGCTATCATGAGCCATTCGGCCTGCCACACCCTTTAATATACTTCGTCATCATTCATATCTCTAACCATAATGAATATCATTTGCGCCTATCCGGTCAATCTCGATGCGGTATACGACCTCGATAAAGAGAGCATATCCCGGTTCATCCAATCAGCCGATCCCTCCGGGATAAAAAGCGAGCTTAAGGGCTCGATCAGGAGCCGGGAGGACCTCATCTCCTCTCTCCTGTACTGCATCCAGCAGGGATCGGGAGCGGAGGTCCTGATCGAAGGCCAGGAGCTGGCAGAAGAGATCGAGGCCTCCTTTCTCTGGAGCTTCCGCCTGGGAGGGAATGCCGGCATCATGGCCAACCTCCTGGCCGGCCTGGGAGCCAGGCCTATTCTTAATGCCCCCGCTCTTGAGCCCAGGCTGGCAGCGCTGCTTTCCCCCGGCGTGGGCATACCGGTTTCTGGACGTCTTATGGAGCCAATCCCGGCGGCGGAAAGGCTGGATACAGGCTCAAAGGTATTGCATTTCGTCTTCCAGTTCAAAGAACGTGATCGCATCCCCTCCCCCCAGGGGACAATATCTGCCGCCAAAGATAACCGCTTCATTGCCACCTACGATCCGGTGAACACCCAAATGGTATCGAGTCGGGACTTCGACGCCTACTGCCAGGATCACATCCAGGACATCGATGGCGCCATCCTATCCGGCTTTCACCTCGCTCCCCCGGACCGTTACCGAGAGGTCTTCCCTCCCAGGATCGAGCAGATCAGAGGCTGGAAAGAGGCCAACCCCAATTTTTTCATCCATGTTGAGATGGGCTCATTTCAAAGCCAGGAGATTGTCAGCTACTTCCTCCAGCTCCTTGGCCAGATTCCCCTGGACAGCCTGGGGCTGAACGAGGATGAGCTGGAGACGGCAGGGGGATTCTCATATTCAGATCTTCTGACATCGTCAGCGCCCGCCGGTACTTCAGGGAGCCGGTGGCAGGAGAGGGTGCAAAAGGCAGCCGGATTGAAAAAGAACCTGGGCATCTTCAGGGTCGCAGTCCACACCAGAGACTACATTCTGAGCATAATGGATGAGGGCAGGCTGACTGCAAGAGAGGAGCTGCTCGCTCTGCAAAAAGGTGCAGATGCTGCCGCTGCTCTGGCTGCCACCGGCTCGGCAAAGGGAATGCCACCGGAGGAGGTCAACTCCAGAGGGCAGAAAGCCCAGGAGGAGTTCTGCCACCAGGGGACGTTGGCTGAAGCAGAGGGCAGGGGAGCTGTTCTCAAAAAAGATGGGCTGATAATATCCCTGATGCCTTCCCTCCTGGCGAGAAAGCCGCGCATCACCGTCGGCCTGGGAGATACCGCCACCGCGACCATCTTTTTGCAAGAACTGCAGGCGATCAAGCGAGATCGGATTTGATATCTTTTCTCACTAACAGATGCTCGCCCGCCAGATCCGCCACCCTGTCCGCCAGATCACCGGCACTGATAGCGATCCACTTCTTCCCCCCGAATATCTCATCATGCACACGCCTGCCCACGATATCATCGTATCCCGGCTGAACCCGGATGATGGTGCTGCCCGGCAGGATGGTCAGGCTCTGGGCGAGGTGGTCAGCGTCCCCGTCCACAATCCCGACCACAGGAATTCCCAGGCGGGCGAGAACATCTCCCGCAATGGCGGTGGTGTCGTCTCCCACAGTGAGAGCCACGGCTGCTCCCCCTGCCGCCTCGAAGGCATCTTCTGCACAGTGGTCGATGAATGCTGCCCCCTCACCCCGGACCTCTTTGATCCTCGGCCTGGCAGTGCTCCGCCGGATGGATCCGCTGCGGATGATCGCCTTCTCCAGGTCCACCTGATCCAGCTTCTCCAGTCCATGCGCTTTCGGCTCCGCCCCTTTCAGGGACACGATCCTTCCCCCTTTGGCCTCGACCTCAACCTCTGCTGCGATCGCCCGGCCGATGACCGTCCCGTTTACGCTGATGAGCTCTCCAGGAATCACCCCAGTCAGAATGCGCCGGACTGAATCCCCCTGAACCAGGATACTCCCTGCAGAGTTGGGCCGCAACAGGTCAAGCCCCAAATCCTCCGCCAGCCTGGCGGCGACTCTTAGCCCCTCATTGAAAATCTCATTCTCACAATCAGTCGCTCCTGACGCCTTATGGCAGAGGGTGAGATCAGCCACAAACCGCCCACCGCAATCGATCTGGATCAGAGGTTTGCCAATTCCGGCAAGCCTTGCCACCATCATCCCGAAGGCCTGACCGGTCTCCCGGCTCTTGGCCTGGTTGATGAAAAGATGATATCCGAATCCTCAGCCACATCCCGGATGGAGATGCTCGGCCGCCTTCTGGTATTGATGGAGATTTCATCCTCGAGATCGGCATCCATGACCGCCACCCGGCCCATGGTCCCACCCAGGACGGCTTTCACCCTTCCCATCTGCTTCAGGTGATCGATCAGCTGCAAGGCATGCCCAGAGTCTATGATCTCCGGGCCGTGCACCACCACCCCGATTCTCCTGTTGGATGGAGGAATTTTCTTCTCAATATGAAGGCCTTCAGCGGATGCCAGCTCTTCTCGGAGGAGATCCAAAATCTCCTGGAGATCGCCCCTTCGAGATAAACAGACATGACTGTCTAGAATTGCTTCTATCTTCCTGATAGCCTCTTTTATTCTCGACATGTCACTAATGCGTTATTCATGAGAATTTTCCGACTTATCCACCCGTCTCCAGGGTTTCATCCCTCATCTTCGCTTCATCCATCATCTCTTGCGTCTGCTTGAACCTCTCCTGGATCTGCTCGAGCGTCATACCCTCAAGCTCCTTTCTCTCCGGGGGCTTCTCGATCAGCTCCAGTGTATCCAGCCGGTAATACAGCCCGGTGCTGTCCAGATAGGCCCAGACCGTTCCATCATCCTCAGTCTTCAGCACCTTCACCTTTCCAATGGTGCCCGTTCCCGTGTACCTTACCAGGCTGTCCTCTCTTATCTCTGCCATCTCCAATTCGCCTCTGCTTTCCCTGTATCCATCAATGCTTTCAGCCTATGCAGTTCATCGGTC
>JGI12104J13512_1000701_pt1 | contig 29035 bp, 28 predicted proteins | sample TerdegcTABiofilm_FD_13512 | JGI IMG/M metagenome (IMG submission 13512)
TGAAGCCCGCAAGGGAGATAACCTTACACCTTACCATGCTTTAGTGTAACAAATAGTAAGGTATAAGTCGAGTTTCTATATCTAAAATAACACAGTGGAGGAGATGTTTACCTGCCGCTGCGGGCGGTTGGTGAAGCGCTAGGGTATGAAATACAATGGTCGGGAGAGGAGCAGACGGTTTCCGTCTCCAGACCCGGGGAAAATATAGTTATTGATTTGAGCAATGATAAAATAACTGCGGATGACCATGTCTATTATATGGGCGGAGATTATTCAGCCAAGGGGTTCTACGGCGGCGGCGCAACAATAGGAGACAGAACGTACATGCGGGCGGACTTTTTCTCCGACAACCTGGGGCTTAAAGTCCGGTGGGACGGGCAAAATGGAATAATGCAGCTTGAAAGCGTTAAAAAGAACGCGATTTCCATAAAAACAGTGAAAGAAGCTTCTGAGGACGATAAGATTAAAATAACCATACAATACCCGCAGATCGACGGGTTGGCTGATAAAACCGTGCAGGACAGTATAAACTCCATTTTCGAGAAATCAGCAACGGATGCCAGGAATGAAGGGCTGAAAAATGTTGAAGAAATGGAAAAGGTCAGGGCGTCGGGTTATACGGGCAGTCCAAACAAGTGTGAAACCTATTTCGACTACCGGTTGAAATACAATCAAAGCGGACTGCTGAGCGTTGTATGCATGGATTACCAGTACGCCGGGGGGGCGCACGGACTGACGGTGCAAAGCTCCCATACCTTCAACCTGAAAACAGGTGAAGAATACCAGCTCAAGGATTTGATGAAAAATGACGCGGACTATGTTTCTCTTATTAACAATACCGTCAGGAATGAGATAAATGAACGGGTTAAGGAAGGAACATTGTCGGAAAACAAACCCTTCGAGACCATCAGGGACGACCAGGATTTTTACCTTGCCGATAGCGCGGTCGTGGTTTACTTCCAGCAGTATGAATATTGGCCCTATACCGCCGGCATACAGGAATTCCCGGTTGATTTCTCAGCGTTGAAAGATATGCTGAAGCCCGGTTTCAAATGAAAAACATGGGGCTGGATTCCGCCTTTGTGGTTTTAATCCTGCTCATATCCTCCTTGTTAATTGTGGCGCGTCTTAGGTTGTGGAAAGGAACTAACAAAGGCCGAGACCCTTTCTCCATCGGCTTTATATTTTAGCCCTGCATTATATAGTTAAACCCGAATATCTTCGCAAATTGGCCAGAAAAAATTATAGATTCATTGTTGTGGAGGTTAGGAAGATGTTTATTGCCGGTAAAATGAAAGTTGTGGCATTTACCGCTGCCAGTATTTTAATTTCTGCCACTGTGGCTTTGGCTAATAACCCGGTTAAGCTTATTGTGAACAATCAAGAAATTGAACCGGATGTTCCGCCGCAAATCGTCGGCGGCAGAGTTATGGTTCCTGTCAGCTGGGTGTCTTATGCATTAAACGCGGAGGTGTGCTGGGATGCAGAAAACAACACCGTTATAATCAGTAAGCCAAATGCTGTGGCCGGCGTGCCCGAAGCCGAGGCAAAATTATATCCTTTTCAAGAGGTAAATGGAATGTATGACGGCTTTATATTGGAGGTTAAAGGAAAGCGCCAATATTTCGATTGGAAAAACGTTAGCAATCCAACCTTTGCTCCCCAGCTTCTGTTTAATGATATTAACCAAGATGGTGAAAAAGAATTGATTATCATCTTAACTACAGGGACAGGCACAGGGGTTCACCATGAAGCAATTCATGTTATAAACCCCGGCACGTTTGCAGAAACCGATGTGGAAGATCCGGCTGATATCGTTAAACAGAACGTAAATACCAAGATGGAAGTTGATGGAGATAACGTGGACATCCAAATCATAACAGGCGATGAAAAAACGATGATTCGCAAAGAAAAGGGAGATGCTGGCTTATGGTTCGATAATGTGGGTTTCCAGAATGCTTATCATTATAAAGTAATTAATAATGAATTGCTGGTTAGCATTGGCGCACAAGTGTCTCCGGGCATGTTTGCAGGAGAAATCCAAGCTGCGTACATTTTTGTTGACGGTAAATATAAATACAGGGAAAAAACAATTAACTTTACAAAATATTGACAAAAACCGCTATTTTTATCCATATTATGTATTTGTATGAATTTATGTGTTGTAAAAAGGTTTAATAAATTAGGGAGACGCGGAGAGGCTGCCTATACTTAATATATCGGCGTAATTAGGGATTCCTGCGGGCGGTTAAGCTCGGTCAGGTGCTTCCAGTAGCGCTTTGGCATATGACTCATACGGCACCGGGGGTTGTGACGCCCCTTCACCTCAATGGTCTCGTAAAAAAGTCGCCACAGTTCGCGGAAAGATTGTTCCTTTTGATCAGGTTCGGGCAATACCAGATCTTCAACAGCAATAATTGCGGACTGGTAAGGGTGGTACGCCAGCGCCATACCATGGGTTTTGTCAAAAATTAAAAAGCGTTCCTCCGGATAGCGCCGGCAGAAATGCTGCCTCAACAAAGGGAGCACACAGTTTTTCGGCTCTATTTCGCCTACGAGGACGTTGTTAAAAACAGAAAAGCGCAGGAACCCTTTCAGCAGGTGGCTTTCGTTTTTCAAATGCTTTACGGCTTTAAAGAGTATATGCACTGTGTCGTTGGCCAGCATAGCCATCACGGAGGGGCCGTGACAGTAGCCCATGCGCATAAACCGTAGGATATGCAGTTCCTTTTGAGGAAGACAGGTTAAAAAGGCCTGCCGCACGAAATCCAGGGCCTCATGCCCCATTTTTTTCGGAATAGAAACCAGCACCCGGTTCGCTTTTTGGGGATCGGTCATAATTTCTTTAACCGGAAAGAGTGTAGCTTGCGGTATGTCCGGCGCTAAAATTTCCACCGGCATTTCTTTCTGGTCATAACTCTCAAAGACGCAGCACAGCAACCCATTGAAGCTGCCGTCGTAAAGATAAATCATATTTGGCCGGTTAAGCATTTCTGAACATCCTCCTGGCAGGATGACGGCTCATCAAAAAGAGAAAGCTGCTCCGCTTCCGGATGCAGAGGAAATTTCTCGTTATACATGGCCCAGGCTCTTTCAGACAGCAAAGCCCTCAGCACCGCATCCCGGGTGATTATCATGCCGTCCGCGGTTTTACCGCCGCAGGTGATGAAATACTGGGCGCGTTTAAGTACAACCCCCAGCTTTCTGAGCGCGTCGAAATTAAGAGCGGCGGTGCGGCGGGCAGTGATAATCCGCTTAACACTTGTTACGCCGATGCCCGGCACCCGCAGCAGGTCGTTATAAGAGGCACGGTTTACGTCTACTGGGAAAAGCTCCATATGGTTAAGGGCCCAGTGGCATTTGGGATCTAAATAGGGATTAAAGCTTTGGTGCTGCTCGTCCAAAAGTTCGCGGGCGGTAAAACCGTAAAACCTCAGCAGCCAGTCCGCCTGGTAAAGGCGGTGCTCCCGCAGAAGCTGCGGTTTTGTGCCCATGGCGGGCAAAAGGGTGTTTTCGGCTACCGGCATATAAGCGGAAAAGAAAACCCGCTTGAGCTTGTATTTTTTATATAGGCTCTCGGTTAAATTTAAAATCTGAAAATCCGTGTCCGGCGTGGCCCCTATAATCATCTGGGTACTCTGGCCGGCAGGGGCGAACTTTGGTCCATGCCGATATCTTTTCCTGTCTGCGGAGCTCTCTTTTATGTGGCTGTGAATATACCCCATCGGTCCCAAAATAGCGTGCTTTGATTTGTCTGGTGCCAGCAGCCGCAAACTGTTTTGGGAGGGAAGCTCAATATTTACACTGATCCGATCCGCCAGCGCGCCGATTCGGGCAATCAGTTGGCTGTCAGCGCCCGGAATAATCTTGGCATGAATATACCCGGCAAAACGGTACTCTTCCCGCAGTATGCGCAGAGCTTCCAGCATTTGCTCACAGGTATAGTCGGGATTTTTAAGCACGCCGGAACTCAGAAAAAGACCTTCAATGTAATTGCGGCGGTAAAAATTGAAGGTCAGTTCCGCCAGCTCACGAGGTGTAAAGGTTGTCCGCGGCAGGTCGTTAGAACGGCGGTTGACGCAGTATTGGCAATCATAAACGCAGATATTGGTCATCAGCACCTTTAACAGCGAAACACATCGCCCGTCCGCCGCGAAGCTATGGCATATGCCGCAGGCCTCTGCGCTGCCAATACCCCCGGCAGCCGCCTTTCTAGCCACTCCGCTGGAAGTACAGGCCACGTCATATTTTGCCGCACCGGTCAATATTTGCAGCTTATGAAAAGCATCCAACCCGCTCAGCTCCTTATAGTCTTTATCATATTACAGAACAAATGTTCTTGTAAAGGACCCGAGGAAGTTATTCACCAGCGAATGCTGGACAACCTGCCTGACGATCTGGATAAGGCTGAGGGGTCATATATTGGGGACGCGATAAACCCGGTGGCTATAGAAGTGGAAGGGTAAATTAATTGGCGTGATTAAATCGGACAGCGAGTTCAAGTTATACAACTAGGTTAAAAATAACTTTAGATATTAGTTGGTAATAGATAGCATAGGTAGCAAGGAATGAACGAGACATAAAATGTAAAAAACCGCCTAAACTAGGCGGTTAAAAGAATGTTACATCTTTAAAAGTTTTTTTAGTTCAGAAACATCACTATTATACTTGTCTTTAATTAGTTCTTCATATTTAGATTTTATTTCGTCATCTGAAAGGTGTGGTACAAAATAAAAAAAGTCATTTAAATCTTTACATGCTTTAATATAAGCATTTGTTACAGCTTCAAAGTTAACCTTTTGCTTATCGCTTTCTACCAAATTAAAATCAGTTTTTAAATCGCTTTCATTCTTTAGCTGTTTTATTTCATTGTAAATTTGTTGATTATTAATTGTGAATTGCTCAGTGTCAATTTTACCATTAATCCAATCACTATAGTTGTTATTAGTTTTGTTAGCTATAGTTTCTAGCCGTGATGTCCATTCCTTATATAGACTTAAAAAATCTTCTTTTTTTGTAATAGTTGTTTGACCATTGTGATCTGTTGTATCTGTACTTGTTGTAGTAGTTTTTTGATTTATTAAATTTGTGCAGCCAACTAATACAACCAATACGACAAGTAAAATAATGGTTACGAAACGGGTTTTCATTTTACTTCCTCCTTTCCCTTCTGTTAATTCTTTACCTAAAGGCAAATACCTTTTTGCAAGATATGGAAGAGGAGTTGGGAAGTTGTAATACACTTTTGACTTATAAAAACAGAAGCAGGTTGAAAGACTACGGGCAGCGCGGCCGGAATATCATTTGAAAGGCCGGCGCAAGCAGGGGATATATCGACGCTTAACCGGAAAAACGGTAACTTTGAAGATGAATTAGAAAATAGCCGGATACGGGAGGAACGCTATGAAATTCTTTAAATTTTGCGGCTTAATCTGCTTGTTTTTGTTGTTTGCGGGGATTGCCCCCGTTGTGCCTGCTTTTGGCGAACAGACAGCGATAACTGTAGTTGTTGACGGCCAAAAATTAGATCTGGAAGTGCCGCCGGTATTTCTGGAAGACCGGGTTATGGTACCGGCGCGCAGCCTGGCGGAGTCACTCCGGGCGCGGGTGGACTGGGATCCGGCGACTGAAACGGCGACAATAGCATGCGGAAGCAGGAGCGTCAAGCTGGTTGACGGCAGCAATGAAGCCCTGCTGAACGGCGAACCGGTTCCTCTGGATGTGCCGGCGCGGGTGGTGGAAAACAGGTTCCTGGCGCCCCTGAGGTTTCTGGCCGAATCCCTGGGGGCCACGGTTCAATGGAATTGTATAGAACAAAAGGCAAGAATAATCAGCGCGCCGCCCGAGCGGCCGGAAAGAGTGTGCAATTCTTCATTTCCGGCCAAAGTGGCCTTAATCAATAACGGGCATTTGTGGCTGGTGGACGGCGTCCGCGCCGGTGCGGCGCCGGTGCAGATCACCAGCGCGGGGAATGCGGAGATTGTGGGCTGGTCTCCCGATGGCCGGTGGCTGATGTACCTGCACCGGGATGCGCAAGATTCCTGGAGCAAGCCCCCCTATCTCTGGGTGGTTAAAGCTGACGGCACAGGTGCCTTCCAGGTTGACCGGCGACCGGTGGCGGATACGCCGGCCTGGTCTCCGCTGGCGGATGCCATTGCTTACGGCACTCGGGACCCTGATCAAGAATATGCGCTGGACGGCAACCTGAAGATTGCCGTTTTCGATAGTAGTGATAGCAGTGCCGCCGGAGAAGCAACAGTGACCGTGCTATTGCCTGAGCATAGCAATGTCGCCAGCTTTGCCTGGGCGCCTGACGGGCAGAGCATTGCCGTATCTTTGCCCCGGAATAAGGAGCAGCCGTTGCTGATTAACCGGATTACCTTAGAAGGACAGAGCGCGAACTTGTTTACCTACAGTGAACCCAATACGACGGAGGATATTTTTTATCCCCGGTCGGCTTCCGGCTTGCAGTGGTCGCCGGATGGACGCTATCTTGCTTTTTACCTGGAGCCCGGTTCAGCTTCCCTGGCGGCGGACGGCGCGGCCGTCCAGGTGCTGGATTTGCAGCAATCCGACCGGCTCCTGGATTTGGGCGGCGGGCTTAAATATGCCCAATGGCTGGCGTGGTCCCCCGACAGCGCCCGGCTGGCCTATATCGCTGGCGGTGGCCGTGACGCCACGGTAAACAAGCGCCTGCACCTGGCAGACCTACGGAACGGCGGCAAAATCACTGATTGCGGGAGCGCCGGCCAGGTAGACACCCAGCCGGTGTGGTCGCCGCATAAGCCTTACAGCCTGCTGTTCTGCCGCGGTAAAGAAGGAGGCGAATGGGCGGGAGGCGACAATTTCCCGGAGGTACTGGTACCGGGACAGCGAATCTGGCTGAAGACGGACGGCGGAGAAGGGAAAAGCCTTACCTCCGGCCCGGCGGACACAGCCGACTACGCACCCAAGCTTTCCCCGGACGGGGAAACCCTGGCGTACCTGCGGCTGAACCGTTTTGACAGCGGTTCCCTGTGCTTAAAGCCCCTGACCGGCGGCCAGGAGATGGAATTAATCAGCGGCCTGACCGGTGACCATGGCTATTACGGCAATTACTATCCCGAATGGCTGAGTATTTACTGGGAGAGGTAAAAAATAAATGGGTCTAAGGTCTTTGTGGCGATTATCCTCACCATTCAAATTAATCATTGGTATTGTAATTGTTTTATTGCCGGCCGGATTTTTGACTCTTCATAACATGGATTTTAATCAACTGCCGGCGGAGCTGCGTGGGTTGACCGGACCGGTTTGCGTGGTGGAAAAGGTTATGCTGTACAACGACAAGGACGGTGACGGGGTCTACGACCTTGATGATATCGTCCAGGGCGCGCGCAAGGACCTGGAGGCGAGACCGGCATATAAGGACGCCTACTATGCCGGGGGATACCCGCCGGAAAACGAAGGTGTCTGCACCGACGTGATCTGGCGGGCGCTGCAAAACGCGGGCTACGACTTAAAAGGAATGATGGACAGGGATATTCGGGAGCATCTGGAAGATTATCCCCGCGTGGCAGGCGCGCCTGAGCCCAATATTGATTTCCGCCGGGTGCCGAACCAGGAGGCTTTTTTTAAGAAGTACGCCGAACAGCTTACCACTCAGATTAAGCCTTGGGATGCGGAAAATTTAAAGCAGTGGCAGGGCGGCGACATTGTGGTGTTCGGCCCGCCTCACGACCATGTGGGAGTGGTTTCAGACAAAAGGCGGGCGGACGGGGTTCCCCTGCTGATCCACAACGCCGGACCCTCTACCAGGGAGGATAACGGGCTCCTTAATTGGTCTACTCCCATAAAGTATCATTTCAGATTTTCTAAAAATAATTAATATGGTGTTGTGATTTGTGGAAGGAGGACTGCAATGAAAATTACTCGACTGATTATCGCGCTATTAATACTTGCCTTCATAAGCGGCTGCGCTGTGGAGGAAGGGAAGTTGTCCGGCGACCAGGGAAAGAAAACAGTTGTTACTATGGACCAGGCGATAACAGAGTACCTGGAAAACAGTATCATTCCCATTTCTGAACCCCCCGGCGTGAAGACATTTGCGGCTTACGACCTGCTCGGGGTATCCGAAAACGGGAACGAAAAAACAGCCTACCTGCTGGCGGACATACGGACATATGGTGTTGAACCGAGCGTCGGCATCGGTCCCCGCAGCGCGAGTTTCCTGCCCTTGGCGCTAACCATGAGAGAGGAGAACGGCAGTTTTACGGTCGTTGGGCACCGGCAGCCGCGCGACGGCACGTATAACTGGCCGGATATAAAACAAATTTTCCCCCAAGAATACCACGAGAGGATTCTAAACTACCACAAAACGGGGAAGGGTCAAGAAATGGAGCAATCTATCAGAGAAAAGGTAAACAATTATTTAAAGACGGCAGGAATAGAGTATACAGGATGATATTATCATTGAACATTTTCCCGACGTACTTTGTTAAATATTTTCACTGCGGAGATTATCAATATTAAGCCCAGGATCAGCTTTAATGACCCGCCGGAAACATAAAGAATCAGCATTCCGCCGATAAATGAGCCAATGATCGAACCTATCCCCATGGGTAGCACCAGTTCTTTAATATCTTGTTTTTGCGTGAAGGCACCATTGGCATAATGTCTGCCAAGTCCAATAATCACGGTTGGCAGACTGATCAGGATGCCGGCGGTTCCCGCCAGTTTAATATCGGCGCCAAAAACAAGAATTAACGTCGGAATAATTAACTCTCCCCCGGCAACTCCAAGCAGGCTGCTAATCATGCCGATTCCTGTTCCAAATGCCAGACCGATAAGCAGCAAAACCGGCAAAGGTGCTTGAACTCCTCTGGCAGCAAAGGGATAAAAAGATTCCCCAATAAGTAATAGCCCGATAGATAATAGCAGAGCCAAAATAACCTTCTCCAAGGCATGTTCGGATATTTTTTTGGTATAAAGCGCCCCAATATAAGCGCCGCCCATTCCTCCCGCAATTAATGATAAAATCACCGGTGCAAGCGGCAATAATTTAGCAAATGGTGCGCTGGGAATTCTAAAAATCAGAGATGATAAAAGTGTAATGAAACTTGCGGCTAAGTTAAGAGACACTGCCTGACGGGCTGAGTATTTGAACAGACCCACCAATACAGGCAGCCGGAACTCCGCTCCGCCCAAGCCGATTAACCCGCCCAGACATCCGATAGGGGCGCTTGTCAGCAAGGCATATAGGGGTTTTTTATTATTCATCAATCAACACTCCTAATATACTGAGCAAATACTAAGTAATACATAACAGTGTTAAATGTAATAATGCTCTGTTATGAAATGGCACTATATGATACTAATTGATACTAAGAATAATCTTACAATATGTTATAATAGATGACAAGAAAAATTTTTTATATTATTTCGTATTAAATAACATGGTTGATTCTTAGACAGAAATGTTTGAGGTGATTATATGACCGATTTATTGTCCTATTCTCCGGAAGAGATATGTAAGCTGTTAAAAATATCCAAGGGAACGGTTTACGAATTATTGAAGCGTGGAGAAATCCCTTCCTATCGCGTTGGTAAAAAAATAAGAATAAGTCAGACCGACCTGCAGGCTTATATGCATACAACGAATCCGGTGCAAAAATCAACTGCTCCAATTATACCGGGTTCATTGGAACAAATGATTATAGAAAATCAAGGATTGATTATCTGCGGGCAGGATATCGTCTTGGATGTGCTGACAAGATATCTGGAAAAAAAGAATCCGCTGCTCCGTTCTTTACGTGCTTATGTTGGAAGCACTGATGGCTTGCTGTCGCTTTATCGTGGAACGGCAAATATCACGGCAGCTCACTTATGGGATGGCGAAACGGGAGAATATAATATCCCCTATGTCCGAAGATTGCTGCCAGGCCAACGGACTGTAATTATCAATTTAGTTTACCGCACCGTGGGGTTTTATGTAGCTCCCGGCAATCCCCTGGCTATTTATGATTGGCCGGACCTGCTCAGACCGAACATAACATTTTTCAACCGTGATAAAGGGTCTGGAGCGCGAGTGTTGATTGATGAGAGCTTGCGTAATCTAAACATTGATTCCCGTTCAATCAAGGGTTATGCGAATGAAGGAATGAGCCATATAGCAGTTGCCAGCGCAGTTGCCAGAGGAATTGCCGATGTCGGATTAGGTACCGAAAAAGCCGCTTTGCAGGTACCTAAAGTAGAGTTTGTTCCTTTGAAGAGAGAACGCTATGATTTAGTTATATATAAACATGATTTGGAAAAATCTAATTTCCAGACCTTGCTATCCATCTTAAGGTCAGTTGAGTTTAAAGACGAAGTAAAGGGAATGGGTGGATATGATACTTCAATAATGGGAGAAATTGTTGGGGAATTGTAAATATAGGGGTTGCAGGGTTTATTTTGGTAAATGCATGAAAAATGATTTGCACCCAATGCATGTTTCGCGGATGGTTGAGTCGATTCAGTAAATTAAGCCGGCAGGGGAGAAGGGGGTTAAGCTCCTTCTTTTTTGTGTCTCATGGTCTGCCCATGGCATAAGCGCCCGATTGCCATGGGGCTGATGCGCGAATATAATCTATGTAGGGACTAGTCTGCCGCGTCTTGCGGAACGCTGTTGACAAGAAAGAGGAAGTTAAGTGGATATATTACAGGTTCAAATCAAACATGCCGGTTATGCAAGCAATAAAAAAGCTGTTGAGAATATTAACTTCTCTCTGAAGAAGGGCGAACTGGCAGGGTTAATCGGACCCAACGGAGCCGGGAAAAGCACAACGATTAAAGCTATTTTGGGACTGCTGCCGGAGATGGAAGGAGAGGTGAAGCCGGCAGGGCAGAAGGCCAGGTATGCTTATATACCTGAAAACCCCGTTTTCTACGACGAGTTGACTTTGTGGGAACACCTGGAGCTGGCGGCGGCGGCATACGGCATGGCAGAATGTGAATTCCTGGCCGAGAGCGGGAAATTGCTTGAAATATTTCGCTTGCAAAAGGAAAGGCACCATTTGCCGGGCAGTTTTTCCAAGGGCATGCAGCAAAAGGTCATGCTCATTATTGGTTTCTTGACCAAAGCCAACATTTATATCGTGGACGAGCCTTTTATCGGGCTTGATCCAAGAGCGACAAGGGATTTTTTAAGCCTGTTGAAAGAAGAAAACAAGCGCGGCGCCGGTGTGCTGATGTCGACGCATGTTCTGGACACGGCGGAAAAAATTTGTGATTCCTTTGTTTTACTGGCTGACGGAAAACTGGTTGCTCAAGGAAATCTGGCCCAGATCCGTGAAATCTGCCGGATGCCGGGGGCGGCCCTTTTTGATTGCTTTAATAAGATCCTGGAGAACTTGGCATGATTTCGGCAACACAAATGTTTTTCAGACGAGTGAAATCGGAATGGAAATTTCAATACAAGGTGTGGAAAACCGCGATTGATTGGACGGTCGGTTTATATATCTTGCTGCCCGCCGTGCTGATTGGCCTGGACGGCTATATCTCGTTGTGGAAAAACCAATATGGCTGGATTGAGGCGCTGCCGTTTTATTGGCTTTTAACGCTTATTTATTTATTTGCCTGGTCGGGCGGCACCAGAACGTTTTTGGAAGAAGGGGACCAGCTTTTCTTGCTGCAGCGCAGGGGCTGGATCAGAAGAATTATGGCGTTCGGCGCCGGCTATACCGCAATGCTCAATCTCTTATTGAGCCTTTTGGTTTTTTCCTTGCTTGCCCCGCTATTATTCATCAATTATAAGCTTTCAGCAGTCCAGTTTGCCCTGTTTCTTGGGTTTGTCTTTTTGTTCAAAACGAATACAGGCATGGCCAGACAGCTTTTTGAATTACGTTTTCAAGGCTGGAAACAGGTAATTGCTATGAAAACAGCATTTGTTTTAATGAGCTTTGTTTTCGTTAAAGGTGTCCTTTTCCTTCTAGGCCAGCCCCGCTTGCTTTTGAGCGCCTGCGCAATGCTTTTAATTGCGCTCGGGTTCTTGACCAAAATGAGACTTGAGGTGAGGGGAAGTTTCTTCGACGATGTCGCCCGGGAGCAGCGTCACAGGTTAAGATATGCTTCTCTTTTGCTGAGCATGTCGGGTATAAACGTAAAAAGGCCAAAATCACCAAAGAGGCGTCCTTTAATCCTGCGCCATTCAAATCACCTGTTCCGGAAACGCCATGCCGTTAATTTGTTGGTTGAGCTCTGTATTAAATCGGTTTTGCGAAATAATAGAAGTCTTTTGTTTTACGTGCAAATGGTGGCAGTCGGTATACTGCTCGTATTGTCTTTTCCCTTCTGGTGGAAGTGGGTTATTTGGCCCGGGTTGGCTTTCCTGCTGGCTTTCCTGGCCGGTTTATACTGGAAAGAAGCTGTTTCCTCCGATTTTGTACAATTATTTCAATGGAAGTCCGGGGACAAGAGCGCGGCCGCCGGCAAATCCATGTTTCTGTTAATGCTTCCGGGATTTTTGCTGATCAGCCTTGCCGCCGGCTGGCAAACCTTTTCCTGGATGGGCGCTTGCCTGGCATTACCGGCCGGGATCGTCCTCGGTTACTACATAACTAAATTGATTGCAATTTTCATATAAGGCTGGGTAAGGCCGGGCGAAATTTTATTAACGGTATATGAAATTTTTTTTGTGTCTTTTAATGTATTAAGAATCGGCGGAAACAAAATTTAATTTTTCAAGGGTAACCTCGTGTTCACCTGTATTTAGGTGGTATAAAGAAGAACCTTTCTGGACCGTGTCGTTTGAAATATATTTGTATTTCTGCGGTAAAATTGATATCTCTGTAATTTTGCCGTCCTTATTTATTTTTTTTACCAGATCATTAAAATTAGCCTTGTCCGTATCAGAATCAGTCTCGTGGGTTTGCACAATGATTTGATCATCTTCCTCGCCGAGATAGCTGGCTCCTACTAGCCAGTTTTCTGATTCAATGAGCAATTCATTTTCCAGTTTGTTATTGAAATCGTAAATTTGCATTATGCAGGCGTGCCCGATTTCATATCCTTTTTCTTTAATTAATAATGTCTTATATATCTTTTCTTCCGGGGTCAGGCGGCCTTTTTTAGTTTCGATGATATTCGCGCTCTGGTTCTCCAGTTTGAATAAATATGATTGTCCACCTTCCTGGTCGGCTAACACTAGATATGGTATGTTGGATTTTGTAATGCCAAAATCAATTAGAGGTTCAATCATTAAGCTGCTAATTTGGTAGCGAATAATATTTTCCGACTCCACAGTGCCGATAATTCCTTTAGAAGCGTCAAGTACATATAACCGGTCATCCGGACCGACACTTATTTTAACCACTGATAAGTCGTCCGGCAGTTTAAACGAATCGTCTTTTTTCCCGCTGGAGTCAAAAGACAGAATTCTGTTCTTCGCGGTATCGAGTAAATAAAATCCACCGTCTGATTTCATGGAAAAACATTCCGGACCCAATAGTACGCCTGAACGTTCCGTATAGTTTAGCTCTTCCGGACCGGAACCGACTTTGATGGAGGATACCGCCTCATTCGCGGCTTTCTGTTTTGAGTTGGAACAGGCGGAACAAGCAAAGAAGGTTAATGTGAGTAAAAAACAAATTATTTTTTTCACGGCGCGTTTTTCCTCCGACTTAAATTAAGATTTTAATTATTATTAACTAGTTTGTATAATATAGACAGTTTGATGACGAATAAAGTTCCGCATATTTTTCAGCCGTTACGATTAATTTGTGAACCCGTCTGTTTCTTACAACGTCTTTAATGTAGAGGTTGTCTTAATAGCTGAAGCGCGATGAGGTTTTGCCGGCAAGCGTTTGGACGTTGACGCTTACGGTTTGGCAGGAAATAAACTGTAGGGGAGTATATAAAATGTTTTCAAGGACTCTTGCAAGGGCTATTCTTTTGTTCCTGGCGTTTGCCGTTTTCTTAAGCGGCTGTGAGGGCGGCGGGCCGGGTGAAAACGATCTTGCCGGCGGGGTGCGCGTTATGCTGAAACCGTTGGAAAATCTGCCTGTATTCCCCGGGCGGCTGGCAGTAATTCGCCAGGGAGACCTTTGGGTGCTGGAAAGCGGCAAGGAACCGCTGCAGCTCACCGGTGACGGCTGCAACAGTTGCCCGGCCTGGTCCCCGGACGGGCAATGGCTGCTCTTTTTTAAATACGATCCCGCTGAAAAATGGAATAGACATTACTCCTTGTGGGTTGCCCGCGCCGACGGCGGAGGGGTTTACAGCATCGAGCCGGGAAAGCAGGTGCTGGATGCCCGGTGGTCCCCGGCGGCGAACAGCATAGCCTACCTGACGGCAAAACAGGGCGAAAGTGTTGGCAGCGGGGAATGCAAGCTGGCCGCAGTCACTGACAAAGGCCCCGGAGCTCCTCTGGCGCTGGCGGACGCGTCTGAAAAAATAATGAGCTTTTGCTGGCAGCCCACCGGCGAAAAGCTTGTTTATACAAGGGCGGAAGAGTATCCAAATGCAAAAGAAAATCTCACTATCAAGGTCACGCCTGTCAGCGGAGGCGAAACCAAAACGCTCCTTGACGTAGCGCCGGAATTTTGGCCGGATGCGGGAACTGCCGCTGCTTATCTGGGCGGTCTTACGTTTTCTCCCAATAACATTGACTTCAGCTTTTTCAGTTATCCTTTCTCGGCATCCCTGACTGCTGACGGTGTGCCTTTATATGCAACAACAATGATGGGAAATGACCCCAAACAACTCGCGGCCGCGCTGGCTTACCCCGACTGGGTTGACTGGTCCCCCGGCGGCGACTGCCTGGCGTTCATTGAAGGTGGCGGCAGGGAATCTTTTTTCAACAAGCGGCTTTCCGTGGTGCCAATTAACCGTCTGGAAAAAGCGGTAATGCTCACCCCCGAAGGGTACGTCGACCGCGACCCGGCCTGGTCGCCAAAAGGTGATTTCATTGCGGTCAGCCGGTCGGAATCGTCGCGAGTGATTAGCGACCGGCGCGAGGAGTGGCCGCCGTCTTCAATCTGGCTGGCCAGCCCGGACGGTGCCGGGGCGAGGCAGATCAGCAGCGGTGAAGTCCCCGGCTGCTTGGACTGCAGCCCCTGGTGGGTCGAGGGCGGCGAAAGCCTGATGTGGGTGCGGCTGCAGGGGGAAAAAGCCTCGATCTGGCAGGGCGGGGCGGATGGAAAAGATGCTGGAAAAGTTTTTGAAGAACTGGATATCCCCCAGGGCTATTACGGCGCCTATAAATGGGACGAGGTACTGGCCTGGCATCCAGGCGGGTTTTACCACCCCCTGCCTTTCCCCAGTGAACAGGCGGGAGAAATCAGAGCTGTCGGCGACAATTACGTGCTAATAGACAGGACAACGTATGGTGATCACAATTACTACCTCGATCACCCTTCGTTTGACGGAATGAAACTCATCGTCGGTTTTATTGAAACTGCGGAGTTTAAAGAATATAAAGACGGAGAACTCATCTTCAGGGCAAGAGGAGGCAGCGATACCGGCTACTTCCAGTTTCCTTACCTGTTGATTTACAATCCCGTCAAAGAAGAGTTGAGAAATGAGGAACTTTTCTTGCTTTTAAATGAACAGGAACAGGTTTCTTTCGGAAAACGCACCTGGAAGCAAGTTATTACCAATTTTGCAATAGAAGATCCCGTTATTCATTTCGACTTTAAGCCGGCGCCGGGAGAAGTACTTGCCGGTGGCCATCCCCTGCCGGAAACAACTGTGCAGTACAGCGAGGAAAATAACGAATTGGTGTTCAGCTTTTTCAACGTGGAATTTGCTGATACTTTCCAGGATAATACGCATTTTGCAAGCCCCGGCCTGAAATTTGCGAAGGAGTTCAATTTTGAGCAACTGCCGGGGCGGCCGGGAGACGAGCAAACTCCATCTCAGCCGCCTGTGGTGAGAGTAAGGATTTCGTTGGAAGGAAGTCCCCAGTATAACGCCGCGATATCATATTTCGGGGGAATCGGTTACGATAGAACTGTCCGGTGCACGGTAAACTTTCGGTAGTGAAGGAGAAGTGCAGTAATGAAACGGATATTTACTGCTATAACCTTACTATTTACAATAATATTCCTGGCGGGCTGTTCTTCTGAAAAAACAGCAGGTCAATCCACCGTCAAAGGCAAAACGATAGAAGGAGCTCTTAATAAAAGTGGCAGAAATATTCGTTCGATATTGTATAAAGAAGAGCTGCCGAATGGCGCCTTGGTTTTTTATGTACCCGGTTTTACCGACAATGAGGCCAAGTCGAAGCTTGGCTTGGAATATCTGAAGCGAACGCCAAATGGTTGGGAAATGTCTTACCAGGGCGGAATGTATTCCACAGGTATTGAGCAAGCAATATATTTTGAATTTTTCCCTGATGACGGGGATGAGAGTACCCCGCTTCCTCTAATCTATGGAGAGATTAAAGGCCGGGATATTACGCAGGTGTTGGTGCATGATATAGAATCCCAAGCACAGCAACAAGCTAAAATAATCAATGTGGAAAGAGATCCGGATTTGAAAAGCGATATTCGCGTCTGGTATGCTGTCCTGGAAACACAAGGTCCTGAATTCGAAATTATCGGAAAGGGAGATGCCGGAGAAGTTTTGTTCTTCCAGAAGGCAAATGCTTTAGCCGGTTGCGAGACCAGTAACGCAGGACTGTCGTGATATACCGAATGCTTGCTGTGTATGATTAAAATCCCGCATATTTTTTCAGTGACAGAAACGGCCCGTCCCTTGCAGGTGAACAGGCCGCTTCTTTATATCATCCCACCAATTTAGCTATCCGGGAAATTAATATACCCTTTCTACCGTATAAAGAGAAAAAAGGAAGCCGTTTTGATACCCCTCTCAAAAAAAATTTACACTTGCACCATCCGTCTGAACGTTTTCCTGCATCATATTATGTGAGGAGGTGAAAGATGAGTGGGCAATAAAAGTGAGCAATACGTCACATCTGAAATGGTATCACGTATTTGCTCAGGAGATATAGTTTCTTATGAAGAATTCGTCCGGGAGCAGTGGGCGGCTGCCGTTCGCACCTGCTGGCTGGTATTACGCAATGAATACGATGCGGAAGAAGCCGCGCAAAACGCTTTCATCAATTTATACAAGTGTCGTAGTCAGCTAAAGGACCACAATAAGTTCCGCATATGGTTTTATCAGATCCTGCTGAATGCGGCGCGCCAGCAGTGGCGCCGCCGGCCGAATACTGCATCCGTGTCTGGTATGGAGGTCATGGACCCTGCCGATAAGATTGATCAGACAGAAACCAGGATTGCGGTACGGGAAGCCATGCTTAATCTGGGCAAACAGGAAAGAATTGCGCTGGTTTTACGCTACTTTTGCGATTTAACTGACAGGGAAGCAGCGATTGTGGCAGGCTGGTGTCTTGGCACATATAAGTGGCGGCTTGCCAAGGCGCGTCGCCGGCTCGTCAGAAAACTTAAAGACGACGGTCAAACATTAAAAGAGCAATTTATAAAGGAGTGAATGATTCATGGATGAGTTGATTAAACAGGGAATACAACAAGATGCCGGTTGCTGCCAGGTTCATTCCATTCCATGGGACCAAATTCGTGAGCGCGCTTTGGACGATACCATACCAGCCGCACCTTTTCGCAAGAACACAATGAAATATAAAATCGGATATAGTTTCGCTGCCATGGTCATTATCGGCGGACTGCTGATCATGTCCGGTTTTATTTCCCCGGTCATAGCCGGAGCGTTGGAGCAAATTCCTATAGTTAAATCAGTGTTTAATTTTTACGGGGAAAAATGGGGGCTGCAAACCGCAATCAATGAAAAGTTTAGTACAACAGTTCAAAAAACGGTAACAGATAAAAATATTTCGGTGACTATTACAGATGTGTTATATGACCAGGGGAGGATTGTCATTGGCTATGCAGTATCAACTTCCAGACCTGATTTGTATCTTAGAGATATGCTGCCTTATGCTATTCCGTTGCCTATTACAGAGATGCATTTTTTTATTAACGGCAAAGCCATCCATGATACGAGCCAGGGAACAGCTGAAAGGATTGACAACGGTAATGTTGGGGTCTGGGATATCTACCATCACGGGGAGTTCCCTGAGAGTTTTAACTTGCAGATTGAGATTCACCAAGTTGGGGACCAATACGGAGAATGGTTATTTACGGTTCCAGTGTCGAGGCAGTACACTGATGAAGCTACCAGGGCATTTTTGCCAATGCAAATATGGAACATTGGACAAACCACTGTTATGGTAAAACAAGTGCAAATCTGTCCGACGGATATTGTGATTTATTATCAGACAATACAGCCGGTAGGTGCTCAACTTTGGGATAGTTACTTTCCAGATCATATTGTCGATGATACAGGGCATAATAGTTATTTCGGTCCAAATTTTTCTTCCGTGGTAAGCGAAAAGATTGAAGGAAACATGGAGATAAGGGAGATTAGGGTAGTGCTTGCTGCTTCTCTAAAAAATATACCGGAGTATCTTATCTTTGCCTATCCGGACCAGGAAATGAAGGTTTTTTTAAACTAAGTTAAGCCGAGGGCTAACAATGCCCTCGGCTAAGAGTTGTATTAAACTGTCAAGACTTAGTAATATATATATCCATTTCCATATGCACCATTAACATCCGTTGCTGTATTACGTATCGTCAGTTTATGGGTTCCTGCTGATACACTCGGAAATGTAATCGTTGTGCTTTTGCTCTTGTATAGTCCATCGACATGGTTTAGTATGGCTCCAATTTTATAATCTATTTCAGCCGGAACCAAAGTACCAGTGCTATCATACGCATACTGCACTAAAACAACATCAACATCTTCTGTCGATAGGACATTAAATTCTTGAGACTCGGTGGTCTGTCCCCGGCCTAAATCATTTATTGTATAAAACAGAGTGGGCATAAAATAATAACCTCCTTAATTTTACTTTGGTTTTGATTGATTAGCAGGTAATTCATTTCATCTAAGAAAATACTTCCGCAACTTGTTCAACGCGCGCTCTTTCGCGCGATGAACCACAGGCTGTGATATTCCCAGTTCCTTGGCTGCCTCTCGCTTGGTAAATCCATCCAGAATCGTTGCCCGCACCACTCTTTGCTCTTGTGGCGTTAACAACAAGAGGGCTTCCTGGACAAATATCATACCCTCGGCTTCACCGGGAACATCTACGGCAGCAGGAATGACATCAATCATGGTCAACTTATCGGGATCAGTGCTTTGAGACGCCGGACCATTCAGGAGCAAAAGCTCGTGTTCATTCAGTTGCCGGTACTTTTTAGTTAATCTGATTGCTTCATGGCGCAGGCCGGTTAAAAACCAAGCAATTGCCCGGGCTTCCTCTGGATCAAAATCATGAACACCAGATTTTCCAGGAGAACCGTCAAGTACAATTAATAATCTCACCTCCCATCATGGTAACTAACTTGCCCTCTTACCATATAAAGAGAAAAAAGGGAGGCTTTTTGATACCCCCCTGTCTTAAAAAAGTTTTCTATTTTTATCTTAAAGTTTTTAAGCGGGATATTGATGAATTGCGTTCATTAACCAAATTACCAGATCTGAATAACATTCAAAATAATGACCCGATCTGCGGCTATATTTTTTAACTGCCGGATTTAATCGATAAACCAGTTGAACAAAAGCCTTCTCATCACCTCTCTTAGCCCAGGCAACTAACTCATGAAACTTGGGTTTTCTTTCCAAGGCACTCAACCTCCTTTTGCCTTTTTAGAGCCGCCAAACAATCGATCATGAATCACCTGCCAGCTTCCCATGGCGGAAGCCGCCACCAGCAAACCATTGAGAGCACAAAGCGGAGCATTTTTTACCGTAAAACTTCCTGCGGCGATATCGGCTAGAAAAACGATTCCTTCAGCTACCACCACCACAAGACAGCGAGTGGAAAAACGCTTCAAAAAACTAAGATCCTTAATGGAATCAACCACCAGAACAGTCGCGGCCACCGCGCCAGCTAGGGTGCCAAGAGTAGCATAAGTAAACAAATCCTGCATTCTATCACCACCTCTCGAAGATAAAAAGTATCTATATGTATAGAAACGTGCAGATCAAAAAACATTGGCGGAACTGTTATAAGGTATTACATACCTTAGATCCAATGGTTTACACTTCTATCTTTCGACAGGTTTTGATGTATTTCCTATATTTAACTGTTCTTCTATAATATAGACGATTATAAACAAAAAAAGTTCTACATATTTTTCAACCAGATCTAAAATAGTTTGTCACTCAATTACCATACTTTGGCTAAAACGTCACTTATTATTCCTGGTATTACTCACGGATCATAGCCATGGAAGCGCGAAACAAACTTCGGATTTCCTTTGTCTAGCTTGGGCCGATTTGAATTAGAACTCCATAATTAGCGCACGTTCCGAAAAGCCTTTTGAACTTAAGAATATACAGTCCTGTAATCAACTCATTAGGCGCTAGCGTTTCATGTATTAGCTTACAAATCCAAACGCATTTTATTAACTCTCTACTATGTAAAGAGAAAAAGAGGGGCTTTTTGATGCCCCCCCCAAAAATTTTTATTGTTTTTGTCTCTAAATTCTCAGCGTTGAATAATAAATGTTTGCTATATATGATTATCAATACATCAAGAACAGACAATGCTCCCCAAAGAATGGTCCATTATGATTAGTTTTGTGAACCTGTCTGTTTCTCACAACGTCTTATATATAGAGGCTCATGAGAAATAGATTAGTTGAAACGATAGCTTGGCAAGACGAACAGTATTGACACCAAGGGGAATTCCCGTTGCAAGGTTGTTAGACTGCCGGAAAAGTATTATCAAAGGTCAAAACATGAATTTGAAAATGTTGATCGCAAAAGTTTAGTCGGGTCAGTAATTGTAGAGAGCGGGCGGAGATGAGTACCTTGAGGTTTAAAAGTTACTACTGGTCACTGGTCCTGGTCGGTCTTGTTCTTGGAGTAATGCTATCTGTGCAATTCCGTATTATCAGGGATGTGCAGCATAATGAGGCTATCCAGAGGACACAAGAATTGGCGGACCAGGTGGAACAGATGAAAAAAGAACACGAAGTTCTGCAAGCGCAATTACTCAGGATGCGCGGGCAACTGGAAGGTTTGTCCAATGAATCTCTCACGCCGCAAATTAAAGAAGAGATGGAGCTCGCGACGATTTTTGCAGGTTTGGCCAAGCTTACCGGCAGCGGCGTGGAAGTGACCTTAAGAGACAGCAACGCTTCACAAAAGTTCACAGACAATCCAAACGCCTATCTCGTGCACGATGAAGACATATTAAAAGTAGTGAACGAACTTAAAGCGGCAGGGGCCGAGGCTGTCGCGATTAATGGGCAGCGCGTGATAGCCGCCACCGAGATCAGCTGCAACGGCCCCGCTATCAGAATCAATAAAAAAGCGCTTGTTCCTCCTTTTGTCATAACTGCCATCGGCAGCCCTGAAACCATGGAAAGCGCCTTGAAGATGAGGGGCGGTGTAATTGACTACTTGCAGTTTTTTGGCATCCAGGTTTCGGTTAAAAAGCTGGAGCAGCTAACAATTCCGGCTTATTCGGGAAGCATCAAGTCGGATTATATAATTGAAGCGGATATTGACACTGAGTTTAACGCGTTAAATCAATCTTAAAAAAGAGCTCAGAGAGAGGTTTTAAGTTTGAAGAAAAGGATTTTTTTCTTGTCAATTTCCTTCGTTGCCGTTTTGTCGGGAGTGATCCTGGGCTACCAGTTTCGCGCCACCAGCGCCGGCAATAATGTTGCCCCCCTGGATAGAGAGCAGGAATTGGCTCTGGAGAAAAAAAGCCTGGTAGAGGATTTGTATGAAATGCGGGTAGAAATTTCCGATCTGTCAGCCAGGCTGGACCAGGCCGGGGTAGGGCAAAGAGAGGCTGAGCAAGCGCTGGAAAGGGAACTGGCCAGAATAAGACGATTTGCCGGCTTAGCCCCGGTGTCCGGGCCGGGAGTGGAATTGGTTGCGCAAATTCACCCGGAGCAGGCTGGGCCCGGTACTGTCCAGCCCCCAAAAGATATCACCGACGAACATCTTTTAAAAATTGTTAACGAATTAAACAAAGCGGGCTCGGAAGCCATAGCCATAAATGGCCAGCGGATCACGCCCATCAGCGAGATACGCTTGGCCGGCAGCCACATCAACGTTAACGGGACTCCCATTTCACCTCCTTACCATATCACCGCCATCGGCAATGCCTCCGCTATAAAGAGCAGGCTGGAATTGAAAGGCGGCCTTGTCGACATCCTTAACGAATATGGCATTTCTGTTGAAACGCAGGAAAGAAATGAAGTTATGATACCGGCTTTTGCAGGGGAGCTAAATTTTGAATATGCGAAACCTCTAAAAGAGAACTAATCCCCATACGTTATTCACCGACATAATGCCATAAAATCCCGGCACGAAGTATAGCCGTAAAAACCGAAAAGATCCTCCCCTACAGGAAGCAGCTACAGGTCGGCGGGGACAGGCGCTTTGATAAAAATGTAAATCATCTATATTCAAATCAAAGGTTTTCACTAAACATACCGCCAGTTGCGCCCGGTCAAAACTCGTCCGGGCTGAATTTATTATCCCCCGTGCCGAGCATTATCCCTTTTCCGTAAACGGCTTCAATATCGGCGGAGGCTTGATGCGACTGAATGTCGTCAAAGGGTGCCCGGGCAAAGCCGGCGTGCGGGGCCATTAGAAGAGCTGATAACAAAAAAAACATAAGGAAAAGGCACGGTTCAATAGGGAAACTTACTGAACCATACCCCAAACCGATACGGAAAAGCAAGAGAGAGGCGTTATCTCGCAAGAATAATGCCTCTCTTAGTACTTATTAATTAAATTTCTATGGCAGTCGAAAGATCAACGCTTCGATCCCGCTTTCACCGCCACAAATGAGCACCGAAATCAAGACTTTCAGGGATTCTTATTTTTCTGTACTCTTTATTGATTTTGCAAATACATGACAATAATATACCCTGCAGTTAGAACCTTAATTATTCTGTTTCTTTTTCCCTTTCAAGTTGTAATGAATAGCCTGCTTGTATTGTACGCCGAAACGATGTATAATATTTCCATACGGATCTTTCGAGGTGAAACCATGGAATACATCAGCGTAAAAGAAGCTGCCTCAAAATGGGGGATTTCGGTTAGACGGGTACAAGCACTGTGCAAACAGGGGCGGATAGACGGTCTGTTTCGTTTCGGCGATGTATGGGCAATACCCGAAAATACAGAAAAGCCGATAGACGGCCGCACTAAAGCTGCGAAAGAGAGTACAAAAAGCAGTTGATAATGACAAAACCCGTTTTATGCACACTCGATAGTGTATGATGGAGTGGAACAACATCATTTTCCCAAAATGAGGTGTACACATGGAAAACATAGAGAAAGTTATAGCTTTATACAAATATATTAAGGAACTGTGTGCTCTGAAATATCGAGTAGTTACTGATGTTGAAAAACAATACTTGATGTGCTATTTAAAAGATATCCCCGACGACTCGGAAAACATATCGGTTTTCTATCGGGATAGAGTGGAAGAAGAAACGGACGACAACACAGTTTTGCTCACTGTGAAAAAGCCAAATTTTCAACGTTGCCCAGAGCCACCCGCTGTTTTTACAGATTGGCTTGAGCCGGGTTGGGATCGTTTTACAAATACAGTTAAGGTAAAGGATACGCTGTCTGCAATTGTCCCTGAAGATATCGCCGATGAGGAGCAGAAACCGGAACATTTCGGCGACTCCGAGCAACGGGTAAAGGCTTTTGAAAAATGGAACGCTCAAAGAAACATTTGGGCCGAAAAACAACGCATTATCAACAGGACACGAGATTTCTTCACGCAGTTGTTTCAATTATATACCGACTTGGAACACGATTCGGAAACGCTGGAGCTGATGGTCGGTAGCGGGGTTATAAAGGAAATCGGCAACAACGCTATAAATCATCCAATACTGCTAAAGCGCGTAAAGCTTCAGTTTGACGCCAAAACGAATATAATCAGCATCACTGATACAGACACGGAGCCGGAGCTTTATACTTTGCTTTTGCAGGATATGCGAGAGATCAATCACGGTGCAGTAAAGCAGCTAAAAGAAGATTTGCGCGAAAATTATTATCATCCGTTGGATCGCAACGATTCACCGGATTTTCTGAAGATTCTAACGCACAAACTCTGTTCTGACAGCCGATTCATTGCCGACGATAATGACAAAATCGACAGCGAAGATAGGCTTATTATGACGTTAAATCCGGTATTTTTTGTCCGGAAGCGTATTGATGGGACGCTAAAGGCAATTGAAGAAATCATAATGAACATAGAAAATACCGGCTATGTACCAGGACATCTTTTTAATTTAGTAGACGGAGGCAAAGTCGAAATCCCGGAGGACGACTATGAGCCGACAATTGAGGAGTTGCTTGCCGCCCTGAACGGTGAAAGCCTGCCCATCCTACTCTCAAAGGAAGCGAACAGGGAGCAGCTCGAAATCGCCGAGCGTATAGAGCATTACAATGCGGTTTTGGTACAAGGACCTCCCGGGACTGGAAAAACTCATACCATTGCAAACCTGCTCGGACATTTTCTGGCGCAAGGCAAAAGTGTTCTGGTTACCAGCCATACCAAAAAGGCTCTCGCCGTACTTAAAGAAAAGGTGCCGGACGAAATCAAGGATCTGTGTGTTTCGGTTCTGGATGACACCAATCTGGATATGGTTCGTTCTGTAGATGGCATTTCGGAGTATATGTCAAGACACACGACGAACGAGTTGAAAAAGCGGGTGGAATCAGATAAGCGGCAGCGTGCGGAAATCATCAAACAACTCGCCGACATACGAAAAAAGATTTATGCCATCAAATACAAAGAATTTGAGCCTATCGTTTACAATGGCGACAGCTATTCCCCCGCAAAGGCTGCTGCATTTGTCAACGCTAACGCAACGGAGCTATCATACATACCCGGAAAAGTAAAACTATATCACCCTCTGCCCATTACCACTGAGCAGCTTATCCGGCTTTACCACAGCAACGCCGAATTGTCGGAAGCGGAGGAACGGGAGCTGACCTATGATATTCCCTCACCAGATAGTTTGCCGTCCCCCGCAGAGTTCGCTAATGATTTATGTAATGCCGCAGAGTGTAGAGCGGCAATTGATAGAATTGCAAATGAACTAAACATGCAAATCGATATCAATATATCTAACAAGACCCTAAACATTAATGACGGGGTTATTTCTATTCCGCTTGTACAAAATCCGTTTGCAGAGAGATTGGAACAACTCTCGCAATATGCCAGCACCTTCAAAAGTATTGATGGATGGATGATCTATGCGGCAGTAGACGGTCGCAAGGGCGGCGGATACCGCCAGAGATGGGATATGCTTATAAGCGCCATCGAGGATACGGCAGTATGTGCCGACGCTATCGTCACGCAGATGCTTGGGCGCAGCATTGTGATCAAGGAAGAAATTGCATTGGTACAGCTATCGTTGCATTTGCAAAAACTGCTTGAACTTATCCAAAAGAAAGGAAAGATTACCAAGTTTGATCTGCTGTTAAACAAACCGCTGAAGGCGGTACTGGCAGGTATAAGCATCAACGGGGCACCAATTGCGTCGGAAAGCGATTGCAGATTGGTACAGCATTATCTAACGCTTCAAGAGAAAAGAAATCAGACTGCCTTGCTCTGGAACGAGTTGATGGCAAAGCACGGCACGCCGGAGTTTTTTTCGCTGGGCGACGAGCCTGAACATATCGGGTTGCGGATGATACCAAATATCAGGCGCTATCTGGACTGGTATCAAAATGAATATGCCCAACTACTGCAGCTTGTAAAGCAAGCAGGGCTGAACGCCGACACTATTTTTTGTTAATCAGAACTGGACTCTGAGTTAACGCATACCGAAAAGATGCTTGGCACAATCCACAAGAAACTCTCCCGGTACATTGACCTTGCCAACCATCTAATCACGTTATGCGGCATCGAGAATCGCAAAACCCAGGCGATCCGCACTTTGTCCGAAGGAGAGCGCAAGCAGTCTTCTATCTGCAATTTGCTGGCCAGTGCTATTGCAAGCAACAAACCGGAAAACTACGGGCGATACTATCAGAAGTTATCCGAACTGTACGCTAAATGTGTGCTTAAGGAAATGCGTGAAGAAACGCTGGCATTATTAGAACCTGTTGCGCCAGAATGGGCGGACGCGATCAAAAACCGCGTGGGTATCCACGGAGATGTAACCTGCCCGCAAACAATTGAAAGTGCATGGAAATGGAAGCAGTTTGCCGGAATCATCGACTCCATCACAGCCGAACCATTTGAAGAACTTCAGCACAAAGCGGTTATGCTTGGGAACGAGCTGCGCCGAATCACAGCAAAGGTTGCAGCCAATAGTGCGTGGTATCATCTGATGCTCCGTACAGAGCGCAATTTGGATATGAAGCAGGCGTTGCAGGGATGGAAGCTCACGGTAAAGAAGATCGGTAAAGGGACCGGCAAGAATGCGCCCGCTCTTAAAAAACGAGCTCGAGAGCTGATGGCTAAATGTCAGAAAGCTGTTCCTGCTTGGATCATGACGGTCAATAAAGCCATGGAAAGCCTCGACCCTGCCAGCAACACCTTTGACGTCATCATCGTTGACGAGGCCAGTCAATCCGATATTTCGGCGCTTGGCATCGTCTATATGGCAAAAAAGATCATTATCGTGGGAGATGACAAACAAGTCAGCCCTATGGCGGTAGGCGTAGATATCGACAAGATGAACGCGCTGCGCGATATGTATATCAAGGACATCATACCCAACTGGCATTTGTTTGACGCAAAGACATCGCTCTATGATATTGCGGGAACGACTTTTCAGCCGCTGATGCTGCGTGAGCATTTCAGGTGCCTTCCGGATATTATCGGTTACAGCAACAAGCTGTCCTATGACTTTAAAATCAAGCCGCTGCGCGGTGCCGGAACCAGTCGAGTATCTCCTCCCATTGTCAAGTTCAGAGTTGATGACGGAAGACGCGAAGGCAGACAAAAGATAAATACCAAAGAAGCGGAAACAATTGTCGCTTTGATGATGGCCTGCATAGAGCAAAAAGAATACGAAGGCATGACTTTTGGTGCAATTTCGCTTTTGGGTGACGAGCAAGCGCAAAAGGTACAGCAAATTATCCTGCAAAGGATCGACCCTGCTGTTATTGAACAGCGGCGCATCCTATGCGGTAATGCTTCACATTTCCAAGGCGACGAGCGTGATGTGATATTCCTTTCGCTTGTTGACAGCAATGAGGGCGATGGTCCGCTCAACATGGCTGGGGAAGGCTCTGATCAATCGAGAAAGCAACGCTATAATGTCGCAGTCAGCCGCGCCAAGGATCAATTATGGGTGGTATATTCTCTTGACTATACAAGAGATCTGAAAAATGGTGACTTGCGCCGTGATTTGCTGGAATATGCGGATAATCCTAAGGCATTTGCTCAACTTACAGAAAAAGTCAAGGCGGAAGCGGAGTCCCCCTTTGAGGAAGCCGTCGCCAAAGCACTTATTGCCTCCGGCTATCATCTCGTACAGCAATGGGAGGTAGGCGCTTACCGCATCGACATGGTCGTGTTGTATAACGGCAGCAGTGTTGCCATAGAGTGCGACGGCGAATCGTTTCACAGTGGCGATGAAAAGGTTCGCACCGATATGGAACGGCAGGCCATTTTGGAGCGAATCGGCTGGCGATTTATCCGTATTCGCGGAAGCGAGTATTACAGTGATCCCGACAAGACAATGGAAAGAGTTAAACGCGAGTTAAACGAATACGGTATCCTTCCTGAAACAATTTTGAATGAGCCTGCGGAGCAACCGGCGTCCGCGCTGCTTGACCGCGTTAAGATCCGTGCCGCGCAGATTTTGGATGAATGGCACTCGCGGAGCAATGATATTATTGATATCCCATATGAACCAGTCACTACAACTGCGTCGGAGCGAGTGACTACGCTACCTCAGAAAAAGGGAAACAAGGAGTTTGAACAGATGATGATTGTGCCGTCCTCGCCACCGGAAAAGTCGCAAGCAAAAGGACAAGAAGCAGAAGACTCAGTAAGAAGAACAGAAAAACCATCCGCGGAGCGCACTCGACCGTCTGCCGTTTCTTCTATAAAGGAGGATCCGCAAAACCGCACAGGGCAAAGAAGGCTCATGTCATCGTCAAAGGAAGCAATATTTATCAATTCGCTTAAAGCTGCCGGCATCGGCCATATTGATAACCGCGCGCAGTCCGGAATCATATGGGTGCCTCTTACTGATGTCGATAAGGAACATATCGAAAAAATCATCGGCGAATGCGGACTACGGTACAGCTTTGAAAGACGCGGTTCAAAAGCGACGAATAATCAACCGGCATGGAGAATCATGGTGGATTAAGGAGGTCAAATACATGGCTACGGAAAACGATCTTAAGTTTGAGATTATCAACGAACTTGGCGTAATATCCGAAGGCAATAAGGGTTGGCGCAAGGAACTGAACCGTATCAGCTGGAATGGTAGAGAGCCAAAATACGACATTCGAGATTGGGCTCCTGACCATGAAAAAATGGGAAAGGGCGTTACGCTGACGGAACAGGAGCTGCGTAAACTAAAAGAGCTGATTGATGCCGAGATCGCTTTTCTGGAAGAAGGGACATAATATGCCCTTGTGCCTCGACAGAAAAACATCTTTTATTCTGGCGATGATTGCGTTACTGACGGACAGCGAACTGCTGCCGGAGGAAGGTATGGCAGGCCCTAAGGCATGTGTCCGGGTGCACCTTGCAGGTGGTATGTAAAAAAGATTCAAAGAAGGGCTCACGATGACAGAAGAAAACAAAAAACGGATTCCCTCTGGCTCTATCCTTCCACACTGGAAAGCGTTGACCGATGGCAGGAGCAGGACAACTGCAAAAGCCGGAGCGAGTTTATTGAAAAAGCCGTCCGTTTTTACTGCGGATATATTTCGGCAGGCGACGCTGCGAGATTTCTGCCGGCTGCCATAACCTCCGCCGTGGCAGGCGCGGTTGACGCATCTGAAAACCGTACCGCTC